>Ga0115011_10000436_pt1 | contig 34215 bp, 39 predicted proteins | sample TroAtlMetagenome_2_FD_88705 | JGI IMG/M metagenome (GOLD analysis project Ga0115011, IMG submission 88705) | Marine eukaryotic phytoplankton communities from Atlantic Ocean - Tropical Atlantic ANT8 Metagenome | ecosystem: Environmental > Aquatic > Marine > Oceanic | place: Tropical Atlantic... | reverse complement strand
TTCTTTCATGTTGAAGGGTGTACCTCGGTGTTGTAGTCGTCGATTATCCCAAACAACCGCATCACCTACAGTCCATTGATGATGATAGGTGCGGGGAGGTTGACAAGCCCAATCGTTCAATTCATCAAGGAGTCTGACTGATTCTTGTCGGTCCAACCCAACAATGTCGTGTGCATGTCGCCCGATGAGAAGGTTGGGCTGACCGGTAACTGGATGAACCTTGACAAGGGGACGTAGCGAAACCTCCATGTCGTGATAGCCATACAAATTGTACGTGCCATCTTCATTCGCTTTGTCAGGTAGGTAACCAGACCGCTCTTGGCTGTAATAAAGCGAGTGATACGCCTGGAGATTTGTGATGCGTTCTCGGGTCTCGGAATCGAGCGCCTCATAAGCTGCGCGCATGTCAGCCCATCCGGTATCGGCACCTGATTCAGGCACAATCTCGGCACTGAACACTGCCCCTTTGGCTTGTATGGGCATATAGGTGCTGTCGTGATGCCAACCTTCGTTACCTTTTAACGACTTGACGACTTCGTCTCCCTCTTCGAAGTGAACTTTGCCGTCTTTGCCGATGTTCGAAATAGCAGCGCGGGGGAATTCTAGATCTCCGAATCTTCGAGCAAACTGATCCTGTCCTTCTTCTGTCAGAAAAACACTTGGAAAGACTAGTAACGCCCTATCAATCCACAGCTCATACAGGTCATTCCATTCGGAATCAGTCATAGTTTCGATGTCAAGGTCGGTGACCACTGAACCGAAGGTACTTTCTTCGATATTTTTAACTTTCATATCGTCACGGATCCTTATCGGTAACGCTGTCCTTATCGTAGCGAGCGCACAGTCACTCGTCTTGCGCGCGAGACTTCTGATATGGGCATTGACGTTATTTTTGATTCTTCATTGCGACGGCGTTTGGTAAATAATTTGCAACGCCACCAAAGGCGCGACCATCTGAACGAAGGTCTCACCCAAGCTTCAGTGTGTGTCATCGTCCTTGATAGTGATGCTTCAGTTCATGGAGGTGATCCACTTTTAGAAGGAGAAACCGCCTTTGACCGCAAGCAGCTACTCGCCGATATTCCAGGGGTGCCTGCAAATGAGGAGTTGACGGGAACAGTCGAAGGAACGGCTGGCGGTGCCTCAATTCTTCTTACTCGCCGCACGTCCAAACTCAAGGATCATCCTGGCCAATGGGCCTTACCTGGTGGGCGAGTAGATTCTGGTGAGTCTGCGTTAGAGGCGGCGATGAGAGAGGCTCATGAGGAAGTCGGTTTACGTCTCACTGTCGATGATTTACTCGGCCAACTAGATGATTACCCAACGCGGTCTGGCTACGTGATCAGCCCCTTTGTATTTTGGCTCGGCGGGCATCTCGAACCTGTCGCTAATCCCGATGAGGTTGCATCAATTCACCGAATTTCTATCCGGGAACTCACAAGGCCCGACTCACCTCGTTTCATCAAGATCCCTGAAAGCGAACGTCCAGTTGTTCAGCTACCGATCGGAGGAGACCTCATACATGCTCCGACTGGTGCTGTGATGTACCAGTTCCGGGCTGTGGCGTACGACGGAGACGATGTTCGAGTTGATGAACTTGAGCAGCCTGTTTTTGCTTGGCGTTAGATGTTTATTTAGTTCACTTAGCCGTGAACCGACATTGAAGAGTTCGGGTTGATTGTGCGAGTTCGCCGGAAATTACCCATGTCGATGTTTAGTCCCGTATAAGGACCTACGACTTGAACTGGGTCGCTGTCATGGTTGTGACCATTCTCGACCGCCGTTATTAGTTCCGCCATGCAATGGCCTGCTATTCCGGCATTTTTGAATTGGTTTCCGCTAGTTCCAATTGCTACATAGAAACCGTTGACACAAGTCTTGTCATATATGGGTATCCAGTCGTCCGCTACGTCATAGACCCCGACGACTCCTCTTTTTTGGTGCGGTACCCCGATAGTTGGAAGGCGTCGATTCAGTCTGAGTACCTGCGCCTCCCACTGTTCCGGTTGTATCTGGCCTTCGTAGTCCGCATCTACCCAATGCAGAGGGTCGCACTCTGGTTCGGTACTGCCAACGAGGACGTTGTTTCCTATATCGGGCCGGACATAAATGCCGTTGTCATCGTCAGCAAGATTGAATCCACGGTTACCAAAATTCAACTCTTCGGGCGATGGCACATGGTGTACTTCTTGTCGCAGCGGGCTAGTTCCGATCGACATGTCATTTGTGGCGCCAGCCATCTCGTTGATTATTCGGCTATGTGGCCCGGCTGCATTCACCACTATCGGGGCTTCTATAACCGTTCCATCGAGAGTTTCTACGCCGGTGATTTGTCCATCACGTTGAGTTATTGATGCAATTTCTGTTTTAAATCGGAACTCACAGTTAAGTGACGAAGCTGCCATATGCAGATTGTGTGCAGCGAGTTGGGGGTCGCTGACATACCCTGCTTCGGGCGTGTAGATACCCCCGTCTAAATAGTCTGTCGGTTCGTCCCAAAAGTCTTCGTGGTCAGGTCGTTTCGGAGGCCCGAAGCGACGGAGATCTAGTTCAGGGAGACGAGCCTCGAAAGTTTGCTGATTCCAGTCTTCATATGGGATTCCGATGGCATCGAAATGCGGGAGCACCTTAAGGTGATGACCTCCAGCTGTTTTCAGGGTCACCATGCCGCATTGGCTGAAAGTCGCGAGGTGGCTGACATCATCGGCCTTCAAATGTTCAGCCCAGTTTTCCCAGTAACGCAGTCCCTCATATGACATGGCCACGCCGGGGTATGTTGAATAGGTAAACCGAATGATGGCTGAAGAAAAGCTCGTTGAACCCAAGCCAGCCCCTCCATTTCGGTCGACTGTAAGGGTGTGTAGTCCACGGCGACCAAGTTCATAAGTGATCGAGGAGCCAATAACGCCGGAACCGATCACTATTGCGTCAAATGTTTTGGTCGGCATCAGTAGAGTCTCACAGATGTGGCGCCTAATAGTCGGATGCTCTTCAGCCGATGCGAATAGGTTTACCGATATGTCCGCTTAGGACCTCTGGTTCATCATCGGTGATATGGATATCATCTTCGATTCTGATGCCCCCGAATCCTCTGAGAGGGTCAACAGCATCCCAAATGACTTCTTCTGCGAATCTTTCTCGAATCGCTGGGTCTTGAAGAAGTGCATCGATGAAATAAACACCAGGCTCAACGCTTGTGATCATTCCGGCTTCGAGTATTCGATCGGTTCGTAGGTATCGCGACTGGGGGTGTGAGCTAGGTTCTCGTCCTGCCGGGTAACCGCCTGCATCATGCACGGTGAGACCTATGAGATGTCCAAGTCCATGAGGGTAAAAGAGCGCAACAGCGCCCGAGGAAACGAGCTGATCTACTTCGCCTCGTAATAGGCCAAGTTCCACTAAACCTGAGCCAATGACTCGAGCCGAATCTAGGTGAACTTCACGCCATTCTTGGCCTGGTCGACATCGATCTATAGCTAGTTCTTGAGCGCTCAGGACTAAATGCCAAAGGAACGACTGGACATCGGTTGGTTCTGCGCCTACCACCATCGTCCTGGTGACATCACTCGCATAACCTCCGAATTCACCCCCAGCGTCAATTAGTAGAAGTTCTCCCTCTTGAAGAGTTCGGGTAGACGGATTCAAGCTGTCATCTTGGCCGTAGAAGTAATGGAGGTAAGCACCGTTGGGGCCAGCAGCAACGATGCTTGGATAGGCCGTGCGCACCGCTCCAGCGCGAAAAAATTCGGCTTCCATTCCTATTTGGATCTCGCGCTCTGTCATACCAGCAGAAACGTTTTGGTAGACCCAATCGAAGCCTGCCTCGCTCGACAATGCGGCGGTTCTCAAAGCAGAGAGCTCTAAATCATCTTTGTGGATTCGCTCATCAGCGATACCTGCTTGGATCTTGGGGTCATCCCAAGCTTCTAGAACCGTCTGGGTACTCCTGTCCGCTATCCACCCCTCAAGTTCTTCTATAGGCAGCCCCACGGGCTCAGCGGGTTGATGCCAGACTTGATCTTCTGGTGTTGATCGCGGACCGAACATCTGCCATTCACTCTGTCGAGCGTCAAACGCGAGTACCGCATCGGGGATCCCGCGGCCTGATAAGTAAGCGAAGTCTGGATGCGGTTGAAATGAATGATCCATATCGCTTCCTGCTTTTGGAAGAACAGGTCCCGAGCGAACTAAAACAATTTCTTCGGTGAGAGCCCATCGGCCCACTACACGGTCGCGACGAAGGGCAAAAGAGGTTTCGCTATCGCGATTTGTCATAGATGAAATCTACTCTCGGTAGGCACTCTTTGGTGCATCGTGTCATTGTGTTGTTATGAGTACTTTGATTACCGGGGGGACCGGTTTTATTGGGGCCGAGATAGCCCGAATGCTTATAGACAGCGGTGAGGAAGTTCACATCGCACATAGATCGGGAAATTTAGGTCGGGTTGAAGGTATTGCAGACCAAGTTCACCTTCACCAATTCGACCTTTCCGTTCCTGGTAGTGCTTCGTCTCTTCTTTCTGAGGTAAAGCCGACAAAGTTGTTTCATTTCGGGGCGATTTTGACTGGCCCGGGTGAAGAAGATCCTCAGGCACTACTTCAAGCAAACGCTGCGGGTTTTATTGAAACCATCGAAGCTGCGCGGCTTGCGGGTACAGAGCAGATGATCTTTGCCAGTTCAATCGGAACTTATGGACGCGACACCGGGGGCGGGGTCATTAATGACCTCACTCTGCAACGACCAAGCTCGGTATACGGAGTGACAAAGGTTTTGGGAGAAAACCTTGGCGCTTACTACCGACAGAAATATGGGTTGGACTTTAGAAGTTTGCGTTATCCGTCAATAGTTGGGCCAGGCGTAACCACCTGGAGTCTTGCTCAGTACACCAGCTGGATAATTGAAAGGCCTGCTTTGGGAGAGCCGTTCGAGGTTTGGGTACCGCCTGAGGCAGTGATCGCGATACTGCACTATCAAGATGCAGCCCGCGCAGCTATTGAACTGGCTGCAGCGCCATCAGAATCAATCGAGTCGATCAACTACTTGGTCGATGGAATTCAACCTACGCCAACCGCTGGTGAACTGGCTGAGGTCGTAAGGTCTCGGATTTCTGATGCGGACATAACCTTTTCACCTCCTAGCGGGGCGATTGCTGCATCAGTCCGAATTGATGACCGTGCGGCTCGCGAAGAGTGGGGATGGCAACCAAACTTCGACACAGAAGCAATGGTCGACGCTGTAATAGCCGAAGTGAACGGGTGACCAGATTAGACAGTCGTGAATCCTGTTCTCTTAAACCCGGCTAAGGTCCCAAAACATTAGGCGACAATTTAAGGGGGAAGTCATGACTGTCGAGCGCTCCACTGAGGTGATGGCCACATATCTGGGCGAAGTTCTAGGTAAACGTAGGTTTGAGCTAATTCCTGAATTCGTCGATGACGAGATGCTTGACCACGCGACGGGCATGCGTGGTCCTTCCGCCCTCCATGCACACGCAACCGGATTTTGCGAGAACATTCCGGGGGTAGAGATTGAGGTGGAGAGCATCGTCGCTACAGAAGATGCTGCTTTCGGAATCTGGAATTGGAAAGGCGAACCCATTCAGTCAATGGGCAAGTCAGAGAATGGCAATTCCGTGTTCCCGCAACGCGTTTTAAGCGTTTTCAGGTTGAGCGGCGGCATGCTTATTGACTACGAAGCTTTCGTAGATGCTGGCCAGGTGAGGGCTCAAATATCTGCCCCTTAATGGACTGACGGGCGACGGTTCTGGCTTTTCGTTTGGCTGATTCCATTTCGATGAAAGTCCTACTTGGTTAGGGAGACAGGTCGGTTCGGGTTTACAATTTTGGATTAGCGTTTCTTATCTAAATCTCATAAAGCTCTCAGGCTTTATTCAGGTTCATTGGAGAACTTCGTGTTTGTACACACACATCAGCTAGGAGTTCGACAATGATCCGACGTCCAAAAGTAAAATGGGTAGCGCCGATGGTGCTTACCGGAGCGCTACTGGCAGGCGGCTCAGCTGCCATTGCCGCCGATACCTGGAACGACTCAAACCAGGAACAGGCGGTTGATCTTCCAATAGCCAGGAAGGCTTCCAAGGAAGATATGGAAGCTCGACGAGCTGAGATGCAGGAACGGTTAGCGGCAAAGGTTGAGTCTGGGGAAATCAGTCAGGCTGAAGCGGACGACATTCGCGCCAAGATGGCTGACCGTAAAGCCAAATTCGAGAGCGGCGACCGTCGCTAATTCTTTAAACAGTACTTAGCTTGTTGTTTCACCACAGTGCGACCTTCAGGGATTTGGCTATCAGATCCTTGAAGGTCTACTGCTCGTAGGCAGTTCGCTCCGTGCCTTAGAAGGATTACGTTTCTGTAGCGTCTTCTGCTTCGGTGTGTTGGTCTTCGACGACTACAACCCAAGTTCCCATGGGCATTAAGTCGACCGACGACAAGTACAAGCTTGCGGGGTGTTTCTTTGAGCCCACGTCCATGCGGATAAGCAGCCTTTCGGCTAACCGCGCGAACCAACCTGTTTGATTGGTCTCCCTCGGGCCAGTTGTTCGACCTGGCGGACTAGGGAGGTCAGGAGTGAAGAACTCCAACATGGTCTTAACTTAGCAAACGTTTAGTAGGTTGATGACCATCCTCTGCTGTAAGCGCATATGGCGATCTACGCTCAGGGAATGGACGATGATTTAAATTCGGCAGCTCGCGTAGCGGGCCATGCCGTTGTTGGCGAAGTGATGGGGTTCGCCTGCGAAGGTCTAACTATTCGGTGGACCGACCAGAAATTGGGTGTCTGCAGATGGCCGCCCATGCCTGAAGCGGTATTCGCGCAGTTGCAATTCGAACGTTACAGGCCTACTGATCCGGAATTTATGGAGATCAAGGATTGGGTGGTCCGCCGAATCAAGGCTTATTTGGGGGGTGCTGTAGCTGAATCTCAAATTACCGGCGTTGTTGATCTTCCTTGGCTGACGACTGATTTGAACATGATTAGTGTCGTGACCCGGAACGTTTTTGGTCAGCCAGGTCCAGACTTTGATGAGCTACTTACGAGCGAAATTTTTTATGACATTGATCTAGGCCTCGAAGTCGAAGATCTCAGCCGAGTGGTTTACCGGGCTAGACAGCTATGGGAACACGAAATTCAGCTAGTTCTAGCTGAGGAGGCGACATGGCTGAGCCGAATCACCGATTTACTGCAGGAAAAGCACACGCTTAGCGGTCACGAGACTCGTTCGTTAAGACCAGTTAGCTAATTCGAATTTTTGAATGTGAATTGCGCTTAAGATCGACCCATGAATAGCTCTTCAAACAAACCCCTACTCGAACTTCCAGAAGTAGAAACTTGGGACCTGGAAAGCAAGGTAGTGCTTATCACCGGAGGCGCATCGGGGATCGGCGCGGCTACTGCTCGCTTAGCGGCATCTGACGGAGCAACAGTTGTGGTCTGCGATGTTGACGAAAATAACGGTCGAGAAATAGCCAGCGAGATTGGTGGTCGCTTTGTCTCTTTGGACGTCACCTCTGCAGAATCATGGGCTCAGGCCACCAGAGAGTTAGATCAACTCGATATTGCGATCCTCAATGCTGGCGTCGAATTTAGAGATCCTGCAGATTTTGAACGAACCCCAGATAGTCCCGGTGAATGGAACCTAGATCTGTATGAAAAAGCGAGAGGCGTAAATGTTGACGGTGTGGCATTGGGCCTCCACGCTCTAGTGCCTGTCTTTGATCGTCTGGGCGGTGGTTCGATCACGGTCACCGCAAGCATCGCTGGACTCATCCCATGGTCCCCTGACCCGATTTACAGCATGACTAAATGGGCGGCTGTTGGTCTAGTTCGTGCATCTGCTACTTCGCTTCGCCGCAAGAACATACTGATAAATGCTGTTTGCCCGGGAGGGGTAGCTACTCCAATGACCCGAGTATTTGATGGCACTGTCCCTCCAGGAATGGCTGATCCGTCGCACATTGCGACCGCTCATCTTGGAATAGCTGTTTCAGGACATTCAGGTCGAGTGATCAAAGCAGTGGCGGGCTTTCCACATTCCGCTCATCAGTTCGCTGAGGTCACGAATACTTTCTGATGTTTCCTTGAGCAGTCAGCTAGATGAACGCTCCTCAGACGACTTTGTCCATTTCCTCCCCCAACGTGCAAGTTCATCTAATACCGGACGGAAGTCACGAGCAGAAGCAGTCGGCACATACTCAAAACGCTCAGGATTGTTGGTGTATCGACTTCGCTCCAGCAAACCGTGTGACACCAATGTATTGAGGCGATTAGCTAACACTGTCGGCGCTATTCCCAACGCTTTCTGGATTTCATCGAATTTTGTTCTTTCGTGTATTAGAACCTCGCGTAAGAGCAGCGGAGTCCACCACTCGCCCACTACTTCAAGGGTTTGAGCTATCGGGCATTCCATTTCGCTGAAACTTTTGCGCTTCATGAACGGTAATTTAGCCTCGGATCTCGGTTAGTTGAACCAACAGCTAAAGCCGAAGTGCTGATTGTCGAAAACATCTGAGACGACGGCGCTCTTCTGAACGAATATTCTCTTCGCATGTCTGATCCAGAAACTATTAGCGATGCTGACGCGCATGCCGCGATCACCGAAACCATCTTGAGCTATGCGGAATATGTTGATGCCGGCGAGAGCGAAAAGTGGGCTGAACTGTTTTGTCACAACGCCACTTTCGATGAAGGAAGCGAAGTGCAGGGCCGTGCTCAGATTGAAGCTCTTTTACCAAAACTTCTGCGGCTTTTCTCGGCCACCTCACATCACATCAGCAATATAAGGATCAATCGAACCGCCAATGATCGAGCCTCAGCTACTTCCTATGTTTATGCCTGGCATCGGAAACATGATGGAACAGATTTTGAATTTTGGGGTCGTTACGTGGACCAGTTGCTTTTCGAAGAGGGGGCTTGGCGTTTTAGTTCAAGAAAAGTCGAACAGTTCGGGGCTCGCGGTCTGGACATAAAGGTTGATCACGTCCCGCGACGGAAGTTCGAGCCTCAATAAAACCTGTCCAGAAAATCTAAAAGTTGACAGCGGCTGTTCAGCAGTCAGCGCTGCAGGTCATTGTTTAGGAGATAAGTCAGTGTCGGAATCATCTTCATCGTCGACGACCAATATGCCTTCGGGGTCAATTTCGAGGTGGCGGGCCTGATTGGCCAACAGAGCTGCTATTCGACGACGTTCTTCCAGGTCATCTCTATTCATCAAAATCTCCAAACTCTTTAAGCTTCATCGCTGATACGAGGTGGTTCAATCCATGGCTGGGCGATTTCCATCCATTTATGCGCTAGGGCACCTTGAGTCTCAACGGCAGAATCAGCCACTGGTATTCGTCTTGTTATCACCTTGCAAAACTCATACGCGGTTGCATTGACTTTGTTTGGCGCGTTTTCAGGGCCCCAACTCCATTGTTCGCCAGTTGGGCTTATAAGTTCGACTCGCACTGGTTGCTCAGGTGGAGTTAAGCCTTGGTTTAGGTAGCTGAATGCTCTAGTGACAACTCCAATGTGAGCGATGTGCCGAAGTCGGTCAGTTCGCGGATATTGAAAGGCGAAACTGTCTGCCAAGTCATGAGAATGGGTCCATGTTTCCAGTAGGCGACTGGTGGCCAGAGAGCGCGCCCCGATATCTGGACCTAGCCAGGTGATACGTGCTTTCGGGTCCGTGTCCCGTAATGCATTTACCATCTCGCTGCGGCCCCTGAGGAACCACTCCCACAATTCGCGGCCCTGTAAAGCTCTCACTTCAGGCCCGACTGTCTTATGAACAGATGTTTCTCCCTTGGATAACTGGGTACGGATATCGACGAATGCTTGGGGATTAACTAGCGTCAGCTGACATATCCAATCAGTAGCCGCTAGATGCAAGATCGTCTCGTGGCTATCCCACCCCTCTACAACTGTTGGGGCACGCCACTGATCTTCGGTCAGGTCTTCGACGACAGAACTTAATGCTCTTGTTTCAGCGGCTATGTCGTCGCAAATTTGGTCCACGTCGAGATAGTAGTTGGTTGACCCTTGGTATCGGTCTGCAGATAGAACGCTCTACCGCTTGCGGGCTTGTCGCAGACCGTAAAAAGCGATTGCGGCAGCATTTCCCACGTTGAGAGAATCGGCAGTTCCAGACATCGGGATTCTGACCAGCCGTGTAGCTATTGACATAGCAGCTTCAGTAAGTCCCGGACCTTCCGATCCCAGCATCACTGCGACCCTGTCGGTGTTCGTATATTCCAAAGTGTCGATATCTGTTGCGTCGCTTCGGGGCGTCATACCTACAACTTCGATCCCTGCCTCTTTTATCGCTCCGACACCCTCGGTCATATCGGTTAGCCAGGCGTATGGGATTGCGAACCCTTCGCCCATCGACACCCGGCAACACCTGCGAGACAAGGGGTCTATTGAGTCAGGGCTGAGTAGCAGCGCATCGATATCGAGGCCTGCGGCACATCGCATAATTGTTCCTAGGTTCGTCGGGTTATTGATGCCTTCCACGATGACGAACGACCTCATTGAGGTGTCTGCTAATAGGTCCTCAAGGGTGTTGACTTCTTTGCGATAGAAACACGCCAACGCTCCGCGATAGGAGCGATATCCGGCTATGTGTTCTAGGAGATGCTCTCCTGCCGCGAAGACATCCACGCCATCAAACTCGTTAGGCAACGGCCGTGTTCTCTTTGCATCGACAAGAACTGATCTCAGCTTGTAGCCAGCCGCTATGGCTCGCTCTATGACTATGTCACCCTCGGCAATAAAAATTCCGGCTAGGTCTCCGCCAGGGGCTTCTCGACGTTGGCGCAGCGATTTATCACGTAACCCCAAAAATACATCGATACGGGGGTCCGTTATCTCGTTGACCGCTATCAGCACGTGGCTAGTCCCATAGAGAAGTGATGAATCTTAGTGGCCGGAGACAAGTACTTCAGCTTCGCGGAGCGCTTGGATCTGCTCTTTCGAGTAACCCAAAACTGATTTCAGGACAGCTTCGTTGTCTGAGCCCATCCCAGCGACTCGGCCGTTAGTCCCAATATCGGCTCCTGCTGCATTGCGTGCTGGGATCTTTAAGTTCGTGTTCGTCTCAACGAGAAGCTGCCGGTGCTCAGCCCAGTTTGATGAAGCTAGGTCATCGACGGAAACCATCTGAGCCGCTGTAAACGGTGACTTGCTTTCAAGGGCGAACAAAAACTCATCGAAATTTTGGAAACTTGCAGCCCACTCCGTCAACATCCTGATGATCTCGTCTTTGTTTAACTCCCTCTCCTCTGGATCAGCGAACCGAGGATCTTCAATTAGCTCAGGTCGATCCATGGCCTTAGCTAGATCCGCAAACCATGCCACGGGACTTCCAGCTACTCCCCATAGGGCACCATCAGGCATCTCTAATATTGGTGACTCATGACAAAATCCACCGTTTGTCGTTTCCCAGCCGCCAGCTAGCTCGGTTGATACCCATTCTTGAACATAAATCAACGACTCAATCATGCATACGTCTAGGTGGCCTCCTAAACCGTGTCGTTCGGCCTGAACTAGTAGTGCATTAATCGCTGCTGCCGCGGACAGTGCTGTTACAGAATCTCCGAGCACTAGAGAGGGTTGGCGTGCCTCGCGATTGTTTTTCCGTTTGTCATATTCGACAAGTCCCGATTCTAAGTGCCCGATGGGTGCGTATGCCCGACGCTTCGCCCAAGGACCAGTTTGCCCAAAACCTGTAATGCTGCAGTAGACAAGTCGAGGGTTTCCCTCGCTAAGTCGCTCATAATCCAGTCCGTATTTTGCCATTACGCCTGGCCTGAAATTTTCAACAATCACGTCGCATTCAGCGGCGAGTTCGGCAATCAGGTCCGGGGTTTTGCCTTTCGACAGGTCGAAGGAACAGAAGTGCTTCCCAGCGTTTTGTTGCGCGAAGTACGGCGTTACCTGTTCTGGTCGGAAAGGAGGAAAGGTCCTACTCAGATCACCCTCAGGTGGTTCGACTTTTATAACTTCGGCTCCCTGGTCAGCGAGAATCCGGGTAGCTAACGGGCCAGCTACTACGCGTGTGAAGTCCAGTACTCGTATACCTTCAAGCGGTCCCATACCAAGAACCTAACCTTTTTATCTTGATGCTTCTTGAGTCAGGGACGAAGGGCATGTGCTCTGGTTTCTTCTGGGGTAGACACCTTCCTTAGAGGGTGCTTCCAACCAACCCTGCCCTTCACCTTTTCGGTGATTTGGAGTACCCAATTTCGTCACTCTGGTCAATGGTCCTTCTCGACCCAAGAGCACTCCAATGCGGTCATCTGGTCTGTTAGTTTTTGCGCGCTATCCAAGCTTCCTCAGCGGGCCATTTTCTGGCCCAGTTAAGGTCCACAAAGCCATACTCAGTTTCGACGGCGTCCTCAGATGGATATATCTCGATCAGATCTTCGACCTCGAAACCACTCTGGCGGAGGAGCCTTATTCGATCTCCATGGGAAAGGTGGAACTCCACTCCAGGGTCATCGTCCCATTCCACGCGGTGCATACCGAATTGAGGGCGTTGCAGCTCGGCAGTAGCGGGTCCATCGCCATCAGGAGCAGCAAGGATCACTTGTGTCGAGTTTCCGACAAAAACCATTTGACCACCGGGACGCAAGACTCTTGCCGCTTCCGGTATCCAGCGGTACGGGTCACACCAAATGGCTGCTCCATATTCTGATATTGCGAAGTCAAATGACTCATCTACAAAGGGCAGGCGTTCAGCGTCTGCGTGAACCAAAGGGAAGTGAAGATCAAAGCGCTGTTGCAATTGTCGAGCGTTGGAAAGCTGCGCTAAAGAATTGTCGACTCCGATTGGCTGACCTCCTAGGCGACTCAGCCAACCTGACACGTAACCGGTTCCGCATCCTAATTCGATGACTTTCCCTTGAGAAAAATCTCGGAGTAAACCAACTTCACTTTCGGGAATCTGGTGGATACCCCAACAAGGTTCATCCATCGCCCATGCTCGTTCCCCACGGTCAAGCCAATCAGGGGCCCATCCGTCCCACATATCTCGATTTCTTTTCGCGTGATCAACCGGTGGGGTATCGGACATGAACCATTCAGTCTAAGTTACGTATTAAAGGTTTCTATCTAGCGGGCACCCCTTATCCCTGAGAAAACCGACACTCCCCATTTGCCGTCGCGTTTGTGAAGAATGTAGAAACTATCGATCGATTCGATCACCGAGCCATCTTGCCGATGACGGGTTCCTTCAATTGTCAGGTGGGCGCGATCTTCTTCGAGGTGAACGATTTTCGTTTCCGTCTCTGGATGATGAAATCCCATACTTTCGCGCATACGTTCCGGATCGAACGGGTACCGGTCGCGGATTTGTGTTTCGGTCTCTGAGACGTAAATGACTGGTAAATGAACCAGTGCCTGTAAATCTTCGCGCGTACCGCTAACAAAGGCCTCGTTGTATAGATCCATAAAGGCTTTGATTTCTAACTGAAGTTCTTCTCGCCGTTGCACCGTCATGCCCATAGAAAGCAATTTAATGTGCTTTGGCTACCAGGGACAATGACGGCACCCCGTGCCGCAACACCAAACTCTGGTCTTTAAATACTGGGCTGTGAACACCTGGAACCCAGTTTCTGGATCTATATAACTATCTTCACCGGCAGCCTCTGCCTCATCATGTTTTTGACGTGCTGCCTCAGAAATCACAGGGCTAAAGCATAGATGAGAGAAAGGTGTCTATTGCTAATCCGCGCTGCCTGCGCCAGTCACATCGCCGGACTCTGGTTCTTCTTTCTCTACCGGACGCATCGCCTCAGCGATTCCTGTTACTGCGCCCAGAACTCCGCTGAACTCTGTAGGGACAATGATCTTGGTGGCTCGACCGTCTGCAATTTCGGTTAGTGCTTCGAGGTACCGGACTGCCAGAACATCGCTGGTTGGGTCTCCATCATGGATCGCCTGGAATACTTGACGTGTGGCGTCAGCTTCTCCTGCAGCAACAGTTTGCAAGCGGTAGCTCTCAGCTTCGGCCACGGTTCTCACCGCTTGCGCTTCGCCTTCAGCAGCAAGAATCGCGCTTTGCCGTTGACCTTCTGCTTCCAGAATCCGAGATTGTTTCTCACCCTCAGCTCGTGTGATTTCTGATTCGCGGAAACCTTCTGCTTCCGTTACGGTTGCCCGTCTGGTTCGTTCAGCTTTCATCTGCTCGTGCATGGCAGCCATCACGTCAGGAGGTGGGTCGATACGTTGAATTTCGACGCGGACTACGCGAACCCCCCACTTGTCTGTTGCCTCATCAAGAATTTCTCGGAGAGCCGCATTGATTCTGTCGCGTGAAGTCAAAGCTCCATCTAGTTGCAGATCGCCTACAAGGTTTCTCAAGTTGGTTTGAGCAAGTTTGGTAATAGCAAGAACGAAGTTCGCGATGTTGTAGACGAGACGCTGGGGGTCGGTGGGTTCGTAAAACACGACCGCATCAACGGATACAACAACGTTGTCTGAGGTAATGACTTCTTGAGGTGGGACATCAACTACTTGTTCTCGCATGTCCACGCGTCGAATGGTGTCGATGAAGGGAACAATGATTTGGAGTCCCGATTCTTTGGTTTCCTTATATTTGCCTAGCCGTTCGACAATTCCCCGCTCATAAGGTCGAACAATTTTGACACCGGCAACGAGAAAGAGAATAACGACCAAGCCAACGACAGCTAAAAGTACTAATGCAAACATTATTTGGACCCCTCCTCGGGAGTCTGACGAACAACTGCTCGAGTGCCTCGTATTTCGATTATCTCAACCGTGCAGCCAGAGTCGATCGGACCCTGGTCGGAAATAGCACGCCACTCTTCGCCACCAACTTTCACCATTCCTGAAGAAGCGGGGTCTGTCGGAATGCTCTCTATGGTTCGGCCAAGAGCTCCAATCAAGCGGTCATGGCCTGCTCCGGGCGGCGATTTCATCGCTGCCATTGAGCTCCTGCTTTTTCGCCAAAAAATCGAGAACAGCGCGCCACCAAGGCCAACAAAGACGAGCCAGTCAACTAAAAGTGGCGCACCTAAAAAAGCTAAAACCATTGCAACTGCTGCGCTTAGTCCAAACGGGATCAAGATGAATGTGCCTGCAACGAACATTTCGCCAGTAATCAAAACGGCTGCGATCACCAGCCAGATCCAACGCCAGGTATCAGGGGTTACGTCCATATGATCCTCTGCTCGATCATTAGTCTATTCGCCTTTGTTGGGCAGAGTTAGACCCTTATTCGTTGTTTTCTTTGTGTCGGATTTCTCGATAGTGAGTTAGAGCTTTTTGGTATTGCTCCACTTCAACGGCACCTGAAATCAAGAACCTGTTGTCGACCACAACTGCTGGGACCCCGTTGACGCCGTTGTTGAGGGCTTCGTTGTACTCGTCGAAAACTTGTTTTGTAAAATTTTCTTCATTGGTCGTTCGAACTTCTTCGAATGTGTCTTTATCGAGGTTGGATTCCTCGGCAACTTGAAGTAACTCATCTGAGTTTGAGATGTCTCGGTTTTCGATGAAATAAGCCTTTAATAGTTGGTTGTGGTACCGCTGCCATGTCTCGGGGCCATACGTTGCTGCTGTTTTGCTAGCTATAGCAGCGGGCAGCGAGTGTGACGGCGGTGCGCTTTCGCCTGACCATGGGGTGGAAAAGCCGGCTTTAGGTTCTAGCCCCGCGGGGCGTTCCCAACTCTTGGTGTACTCCGTGAAATCCTGCAGTGTCCTTGATTCGGGTTGGGGCCGCAATAGAAACGACTTCCATTGAATGGTGATCGAGTCACCTTCTCGTTTCGTTAACTCTTCGAGGCGCACCGCCCCGACCCAACACCAAGGTCAGAGGTAGTCGGACCAAACGGTTAGTTGCACTGGCTCAGGAATCATGGTCAAGAGCCTAGGTCCCCGCCAACAGCATGGGCTTGAAGGTCCGACAACGTCGCCCATTCCAAGGTAGCGATATGAGTTGCTGCTAATCGAACTTGAGGCGCAGCTCCTGCTTCTAGAGCTTCTTGCCAGCGAGGGGCACACAAACACCATGAGTCGCCATCTTTTAGGCCGGCGAAGCCCCATTCAGGGTGCGGTGTACTTAGGTCGTTACCGACGCTTTTAGAAAATTCCAAGAATTCATCAGTGACAACGGCGCAAACCGTATGGACTCCCATGTCTCCTTGCCCGGTGTTGCAGCACCCGTCTCTGTAGTAGCCCGTTAGCGGGTCTTTGCTACATTCTTCAAGTTCTGTTCCTAAAACATTCTTTGCCATTGGTTTAGTAATTTCGCCCGGTTTTGTTGAGAGTGACTAGTAGCGGAGGTGTCACATATACACGCCGCCGAGAAAAGTCCATTTCACTCCCAAATGGTCGACCCCAGCCTAGACCTCACTCGTTGCCTACGCTGATTTTGACCTGGATTGAAGGTGTTCCAAATACCCGCGAAGAAATAGACGCTTGAAGGAAGAAACTTCCAACCCAGATACCGAGTCCGTTCTGGTCAAATTCGGCCTTGTTTTAGTCATCCAGAGAAGGGCGTCTGCGTTGTTGCTTGAGTCGGCCTCGTCGGGCTTTGGCGTCAATCCTTTTTCTTTTCGCAGAGCGACTGGGCCGAGTGCCTTTCCTCGAGGTTGGAACTTGCAAACCCTCACGTATTTTCGCTGCCAGACGATCTAGGGCTTCTTGTCGGTTACGGTTCTGGGAGCGATGCTTGTCGACACGTATCGTTATCAGCTCGCCGAACCGCTGGCTGAGCAGCGAGCGTTGCTGAGCCGTTCCGGCCGTTGACGTGATCACATTCCAACGCACTTCAGCTCGCGTTTGAGCTCGATTAGCGTGCTGTCCACCAGGTCCGCTTGAAGTAGAAAACTGCCAGTCAAGTTCATGGTCTTCGATAACAAAGCCTTCAGTGACTTTGAGATGGGAAAGAGCCATAGAGCCATTCTGACCAAAAAAATAAAGAGACTTCCACTCTTACCGTGGAAGTCTCTCATACGTGATCCCGCTTGAATGTTTTTAGCAGGTATGGCCTTGCGTGGACTTGGTACAGGTCTCTGTTAGCTGCTCATCAGATACATAAGCCTTCACTGTGCCGTCCCAATGGATGGAAGTGAGGCATGAAACGCATCTGTAATTACTGCGATATGACCGAGCCCGACCACTGGCGTGGTGTGGGTATTTCATTTTCTTACTTTCTTTTGTTCAAGTCTCTGTTGTACCAGCAGCCTTCTTCTTCACCAAAAGATTTTATGGGCGGACAATAAGTACCCCACGACCTCTTACCGGCTAGTTGCGAAGCAACAAGACTGAGGAAATGGCTATTAGCATCAAGCGTTCCCCCACTGCAAAGAGCCTGGGACTTCGATGACATCAGCGAAAACACCAATAATGGGCCCGAACTTATTGCCCTATTATTTGATTGTCTTTGGGATGGCCGCCGGGTTGGCCAGTGTCATCACGCTGTTGGCCGAGTTTCGCAACAACTTGGGTTTCTCGGAGTTCGCCATAGGAGCCTCAGTAGCTGGCGGTCTTGGAGCGGGATTTATTGCAGCGTTGACGCTGGGTCCCCAAGCGGACCGAGGTCGGGCGCCGTTGATGTTGCGATCGGGTCTTTTGCTGGGTCTTGTGGCGCTTGTTGTTATGGCGATCGCGACAGAGTTTTGGCAGTTCATGTTGGGTCGAATATGTATGGGTTTGGCGTTTGGAGTTGCCCAACCAGCGACTCGACGCACAGTGATCGTCGCAGATCCGCGAAATCTTGGCCGGAACGTGGGGCGTTTAGGAGCGTTCGACGTGGCTGGGTTTGTCGTGGGCCCGGCAGCGGCGGCAGTACTTAACGCTGTCGGGGGTTTTCGCGCTCCATTTTGGGTGATGGCGGTTTTCCTGGCGCTGCTCATTCCAACAGCTTGGAAGGCTCGAAGCGACACAGCTGAAAAAGACGTAACCCGACAAAAGCTCTCTGACCTGCTCAGAAATCGGCAGCTCATCGGAGCCTGTTCGGTTGTGTCGGCTTATTTCGTATTTATTGGGGCGTTCGAGTCGGTGTGGATTCTCGACATGGATCATCGAGGCGCTTCTCAATGGCAAATCGGTGTCACGGTGACGTGCGTAGCGCTACCAATCGCTGTCTTAGCGCCATGGGGCGGCAGCCTCGCTCAACGGTACGGTTCACGCAGATGGGCATTAGCAATGATCACTGCGTGTTCAATTTTTAATGCTTTGTTCGGCTTGGTGCCGGGCCTTTGGGCATTGGTGTTTCTTACTGTTGGTTGCGGCTTTGCTGAGGGCATCGGATTTCCTTCGGGCACGATGTTGGTCTCAAGTTCGGTGCCTGAAAGTCGTCAAGCTGCTGCGCAAGGGCTCGCCAGCGCTATTGAAGTAGGCACAGCTGCCTTGGCGGCCCTTGGCTTAGCTGTTGTGTATACGACAGCCGGTCATACTGTCGCCTATCTCGTCACTTCGGGAGCAATGCTTGTTCTCTTAAGCGTGGGTTGGAAGCTCACTATCGGAATAGGTGGCCCTGAATCGAAGACGACTAAGTCGTCCGCCGAATAGCAGATAGTCGAACTCGAGTTTTGAGATAGCGGAAACGCCAGCAACAATGGGTCCATGTTCGACTCAAGTCACGTAATAACAACCACTGAAGATCTTCGTCGATTAGTTCCACCTCCTCGACCAGCTCAACAAACCAAGGTGTTATCGACACTTGACACCCATTGTCGGAAGTGGATTGAGAGAAGCCCGTTCGTCGTAGTGTCCAGCGTCGACTCAAACGGAAGGATGGACTTATCACCGAAAGGTGATCCGCCAGGGTTCGTTCGGATCCTTGATGACAAGACTTTGGCTATACCTGACCGTCCCGGAAATCGCCGGCTCGACACACTTCACAACGTTTTGGAGCAACCCCAAGTGGGTCTGATGTTTGTCGTTCCCGAAAGGGGTGAAGTCTTGAGGGTGGCTGGTACCGGTCGCATTGTTACCGATCCGGACCTTTTAGAAACAATGACAGTTCGGGGGCGTCTGCCGCTGTTAGCTCTTGTCGTAGAAATCGGCGAGGTCATGTTTCATTGCGGAAAATCAATAATTAGATCGAAGTTGTGGTCTCCCAAGGATTGGCCCAACATCGAAGGGTTAGCTAGTTACGCCGAGTGCATAGGAGACCAAACAACCTCCGACGGATCAGTGACTGAGATGGAGCCCCGGTTCAAGTCATGGCACGACGGCAACGAGCTCTACTAGCCGAACCAAAAAGGTTCAAAATTTGATCTTGAAACCCGGGCTGGATCGCTAGCTGATGACGCTCATACCGATCAGCAACGTCGCTACGAGTTCAGGACGATATACGAACGGTGAGTGGTCGGTGTCCCATTCAATTGACTGCGTGGCTCGAGCAGCCATTTTTCGTTGACCATCGACAGGTAAAGCATTGTCGTGGCGACAGACCACATAGGTCGAAGGTTTTGTTTGCCAAGCTAATTCTGAAGTTCCTTCAAACGGCTTGAAGCTCTGCGACCGCAGCCGTTTCTGCGCCCATGAGAAATCCGTCTCATCGTGTTCGTTGTAAAAGACCGCTTTGCCTAGTTCTGGCTTAACGGTGACAGTGCCATCAGCCTGAACCTCTAAACATTTGTTGAGGCCCTCAGATCGGTACGGCATGGTGTCTTCGTTCTCTAAACCAAGAAACGCCGCTAGGTACACCAAGTGCCCCACTCGGTCATGTGTGCCTGCTTCTGTGATCACTGTGCCCCCGCGGGAGTGGCCAAGCAAGATCGCTTTCTCTGTTCCGGGCAACCCATCGAGCGCACCTCGCACGACAGCGTTGTCTTCGCTTTGATTCGCTCCGCCGGCTGCATCTTCCACACTGGGTAGGTCTGGAGCAACCCAGTGAACGTCCGCCGCATCTAGGTAGGGGGTGACTCGATCCCAACACCATGCGCCATGCCATGCGCCGTGGACGAGTACGACTGGTCTGTTCATAGTCACAACATATTAAGAATTCCCTAGATGCGTCCATTCTCAGTAGTTGGTGTAGGCGAAGGAGAACCCAACTCGGAAACTAAAACTCAACTGAAGAGCTGAATCTCGAAACTTTAGGAGAATCGTGCAAAAATGATTTCGTTTTTCTTGCGCTGTACTGCGAGACTTCATTCGTGAAAACATCACTCAGCCGCGTTCGAGAAGCTTTGAAACACGTTGCGGTGTCGAAGCGCCGACGAACCAAAGCGTTAAAAGATTTTGGATCCAATTCAAATACGGCTCGGGTTGCGATCGCTGAGGCGATATCTACGCGCGGCGGAGAAGTCGCTGCTCGAAATCGCGCCGCCATAGTCGCAGCTAATTACTTGACGCTAGATCAAGAAGGGCAACGTCGCTTCTTCACGATCCTCTCCGAAGATTTCGGCGTAGATCGATTGGCGGTGGACAATTTGATAAAAGATTTGGGGGACGCTGAGGACAGAGGCCCTATCGAACGCAAGCTTCGGTCAGCCCTTGAAGCGGAACGAGAGCTACTCTTTCGTCGCTTTTTGAGTGTCGAGAACGGCCTAGCATTCGTCGTCGGTCTGCGAGCCGATCTTTTAGCTTTAAACGACGATACCTTCGCCGATCTGGACGACGAACTGCGGCGCCTCCTCGATCGTTGGTTTGATGCCGGACTACTGACGTTGAGTCAAATCAGCTGGGATTCGCCTGCGTCGCTTCTAGAAAAGCTCGTCGAATATGAGGCTGTTCACGCTGTGACCAGTTGGGGGGACCTGAAGAACCGTCTCCGATCTGACCGCAGACTTTTTGCCTTTCAGCATCCTGGTCTACCTAACGACTTACTTATATTCGTCGAAGTAGCTCTGGTCTCTGGCCTGGCCAATAGCGTCGATGAGTTACTCAACACCAGCGCACCGATTATCGATTCGGATCAGGCTGATACAGCTATTTTCTATTCAATTTCTAATTGCCAAGATGGGCTTGCCGGTGTTCGTCTCGGCGATTTCTTGATCAAACGAGTGGTGACTGAACTATCTCGAGAGCAACCCGGGTTGAAACATTTCGCTACCTTGTCGCCAATACCAGGATTCCGGCGCTGGTTAGAAAATAAACTGGAGGCGCAAGAGCTTGGATATGTCGAAGACGCTGAAATCCAAGCGCTTGAAACAGCACTTCAAAATCCTAAATGGACGCTCGAAGAGGAGACTGTGACACAACTGCAAGTAACTTTGCCCAAGCTCGGAGCTCAGTATCTACTTTCAGAAAAACGCGGTCAACGTGCCATTGATCCTGTTGCCAATTTCCATCTCAGCAATGGAGCCCGCGTGGAGCGAATCATATTCGGAGCTAACCAGCAAGACATTGCCCAAGATCGTGCTCTGGGCATGATGGTTAACTACCGTTATGACCTTCCAAAAATTGAAGACCGCCATGACGAGTACGTTCATGAAGGGATAATCGACGCTCACAGCGATGTAACTGGTTTACTGCCAACTCAGTCGGGGATTTAGACCGCTGACGCATCGGACCATCAGGTGTTTAGTTTCTAAGTGACAGCGTCGCGATCAACCTCAGGAACGATCCTCGATCGAAGATGGCTGTGCAGCCACCATATTCATCTGTGAGAATCAGATAATGGCCGTGAAGATCGGATACCTCTTACCCACCCGCGAGAAGATTATGCAGGCGAGCCATTCGGTTCGACCAATGATCGAGGCAGCGAAACGAGCAGTTGATCTTGGGTTCGATTCAATTTGGGCTGGCGATTCGCTGCTCGCCCGTCCACGCCATGACCCAATCACCCTCCTCGCCGGGGTCGCCGGAGCAATACCTAATATTGAGGTAGGTACTGCCGTGCTGCTTCCCGCTCTTCGCAATCCGGTCGTTCTCGCCCAACAGCTTGCAACCGTGGACCAGATCTCTGAAGGCCGCCTAATCGTCGGCGCCGGGATAGCTCCTGACACCCCCGCCGTGCGTCATGAGTTCAATGCTGCTGGGGTTCCATTTGAGCGTCGGGTCGGAAGATACATGGAGGGCATAAGACTCTGTCAAGAATTATGGAAGGGTGAACCGGTCTCCTGGGAGGGACGCTGGTCGGTCGATTCAGCGACACTCGCTCCAGTTCCCTATCGCGAAGGGGGGCCACCAATTTGGAGCGCCGCGACCGTTGAGGCTGGAATCGAAAGAGCTGCCAAACATCTGGACGGCTGGTTCCCCATCGGTCCAGATGCATCTACCTTCGCTACACAAAATGAACAGTTTCGAACGGCAGCAACTTCGGCGGGACGGAACCTTGAAGACCTCACCACCGCTATTTATTTGACAGTGTCGATCATGGATGAGAGCTCTAGCGCTGAGGCTGCTATCGATACCTACCTCGAGAACTACTACAACGCCCCTGCAGCAGCGATGCGAAAGTTTCAGGCATGCAAAGGTGGCACTGAAGACCAAGTGATCGATTTCATTCGAAACTTTGTGGCTGGGGGTGCTCAACATCTGATTATCCGGTGCGTAGGAGATCACGACGCGATCCAACAGATCCTTGCCAAACGTCGCGACGAGTTCCTCAGCTAACCGGCGTCGCCACAAAAGCACTCGTGCCTTAGCCACAGCCGGTCACGGCGAATCAGGTCAGTCATTCTTTGGCTGCCTCCTGTCTCTCCCTTTTAACTATTGGCGCAATATTATTTCTCCATAGCGTTTTATTAGACATGAATCATGTTCTGATACTTGCATTTAGCGTTATAACGCATCTTTTTTGCAAAGATCCTGCTGGCCGGATTCCGGGTTTAGATAGAGTGGAGGTAAGAAAGACTGCACGAACCTAGGTCTTTCTCACCTGGATGAACGAATAATTGGAGGTGCTAAACGTGAATGATAATTCGCGTCGCGTTTACGACTCAGTACTCGGCCTGCTTTCCAATGTTGATAACCCAACTCCGATGGTTCAACTGTCGCGTCTGGTTCCTTTTAGACACACCAAGGTGTACGCAAAGCTCGAGTGGTACAACCCCTTTGGCGCAGTCAAAGACAGGGTCGCCTGGAACATGGTGCGCGACGCCGAAGACTCCGGGCGAATCAGTTCATCCCAAAAGCTGGTGGAACCGACTTCAGGCAACACAGGTCTCGCCTTAGCTATGGTCTCCAACGCTAAGGGTTACACCCTTACCACTCCCCTATCCAATCAAATTCCACTTGAGAAACGGACAGTCCTAAGGCTGGCGGGGGTAGACGTAGTTGAACTGGAAGATTCATTGTGTCCAGCGCCGGGGGCGCCTGAAGGAGCGATAGCAAAGGCTAACGAGATCGCCAATCAACCCGAATTCGAGATGCTTAACCAATACGCGAACGGAAGTAACCCCGAGGCGCATTATCGAACAACCGGGCCCGAAGTGTGGCACCAGACTGCGGGACTTGTAACTCACTTCGTCGCAGGCTTAGGTACTTGTGGGACCATCAACGGTTCCGGACGTTTCCTGAAAGAGCAGAATCCGGATGTCGCCATAATTGGTGTGTACCCACCTGCGGGTCATGATGTTCCCGGCGTCCGCAGCCTCGAGCAGTTGAGCCAAACCGAATTCTTCACACCAGACGAGTACGACGGCTTAACCGAAGTAGGCAACGAAGTAGCTTTCGAAATGTGTCAGCGAATCAACCAAGAAGAAAGTCTTACAGCTGGACCAAGTTCAGGAATGGCCTTAGCAGGTGCCCTAGCAGCAATACCCGACGAACCCGGCAACGTCGTAGTGGTCATCTTCCCCGACAGTATCTTCAAATATTCGTCATCAGTCCTGAACAACGTGGCCGGACTAGGTGCGGCTCCACCATCCGGAACCAAACGCGAACAGTTATTGGATTCAATGATTGAAAATGCTCGAGCTAACCCGGACCTTGTCATGGATGTCGATGCCGCCCACAACTTTTGGCACGAAGAGCAACCCTTAGTAATTGACGTGCGCGAGCCTGGCGCTCACAGTCAACGACACATACCCGGCGCAATCAACATGCCTCTTGATGAGCTACCTGTCTTGGCAGAATTTCTTCCAGAAAAGCGTGATGCACCGTTATTGAGCGTCTGCGAGCGGGGAAATCTTTCATTATCTGGTGTGTTGTTTCTCAAAAGTCTCGGCTACCAGAACGTCAGAAGCATCACGGGCGGCACAGAAGCCTGGGATGAACAGGGATTTACCATCGCGTCAAACTGAAGTGATCTGGCCCTAAGGGACAAGTCTTGCCAGTCGAGACTCGGACGAGCGACGACTACCTCAGATAGGCCAGATTCGGGATGTCTTTCATCACGTGTCTGAAAGAAATGGAAGCCGGTAAGCGCGAGCTGCCGTGTCATGAAACAAGTCGCGTTTCTCATCGGCTGAACAACTGCCTGCTATAAGTTTGAAGCTGTTCCATAACGGTACGTAGCCGGCGCCGCGTTTATCGACAGGGAAATTAGATTCAAACATGCATCTATCTGCCCCGAAAACCTCGATCGCATATTGAATTGGGTCAGCCCAGGCGTCCGCCAGTTCCAGAGAACTTGCAGGGCGGTCACGTTTGTCCCAACGGAAACCCATCATCGGCATTCCGATACCACCCAGTTTCAAAAAGACGTTGCCGCAAGAGGCTATGTCGGCCATTTGGGTCTTCCAGAATTTAAGAATTTCTTCTCGTCGATTCTTGTACGGCCCAGTGCCCAATATCCCTCCTAAATGGTCCAGAACGATTGGGGTATCAGGACATGCGCGCGCTACGTCAACAATCTCAGGTAACTGGGGGTGATACACCATGACGTCATAGGTGTATCCCAAAGACCCAACACGACGAACCCCTTCGAGATACAACGGATCGTCCATCGCAGCGTTTTCGTACATCGCTAAGGGCGGGTGATCATCTTGGGCTGTGATGTAGCGGACTCCGCGAAAGCGTCCCCGGCCAGCTACTTCGTGAGCCTCCAATACCTCTTCAACTGCAGCCCCTAACGAAACATCGGCATTGCCCTGGATCGCCTTAATCTCAGCGTCGCCTGAAGTAGCGGTTGCTTCGGCTATCTCGGCAACAAACTCGATCTCTCCAACCGACTGAAGATGAGGTGGGCCATCTTTTCGGTACTCAGCATGACATTCGAGGAACACGGTGCCGACAATGTTGTGACCACTTCCAGTGTCTTTATGAAAGTCATCGATTGTGTACGGCCACCCTGTATGACCCTCATCAAGCCACAAGTGATGGTGGGGGTCCAGAATCGGGAGGTCAGGTTCGACAACCTCTTCAACTACCGTCGAAATCCACTCAGCGTGTTCCTTACCCGGCATGTCTTGTGCCATGGCGATACCTCCGTTTACATGAGTTAACCAGCTTCATTGGAAGCCACCTAGATATGAGAGGCGATCTTTCAAGGTTTGATGCCACCTTGGGCTTTTACCAATGACATGCGGTAGCGAAAGCTACCCAGCAGATAGTCCCCCATCCACCACAAACTCAGCCCCCGTGCAGTAGCTACTTTCGTGTGACGCCAACCACAGCACCAACTCAGCGACCTCGTTGGGTTCTGCGCTTCGACCCATCGGCACCAAAGACTCAACGCTGGGTTGGAGATTGTCGGGGAATTGGTCAAGCATTGCGGTCTCGATCAACCCGGGGTGTACAGAGTTGACTCTGATGTTGTGGCGTGCGAGTTCGTGGGCCGCTGACTTCGTCATACCTCTTACCGCCCATTTGCTAACCGAATAGGAGAATTGGAATCCGACGCCTTGGAGGCCCGCCACGGAAGAAATGTTGACGATCGAACCGCTTTGCTGCTTCTTCATCTCGTCGGCTACGGCCTGCATTCCCAAGAAGACACCTGTGCAGTTCACCTCCATGACTCGTTCGAAATCCTCCCTGGAGGATCGAGTAAGACGGTCGAATAAGAGAATCCCTGCGTTGTTGACGAGAATATCTATGGATTTACCTTGATCTACTAGCCCACCAACAACTGCTGCCCAGTTCTCTTCATTTGTTACATCCAGGTGATTGAAAGTGCCTGAATCGCCAAGCTCTTCGGCGAGGGCTTGCCCTTCGCTATCTAATACATCTGCTATCACCACGAAGGCTCCCTCTTCGGCAAAGCGTCGAGCTTCTGCTGCTCCTTGCCCTCGTGCGCCTCCGGTAATGATTGCTGTGCAGTCTTTTAATCTTTCTCCCATATCTCCAGTATTGATCGAAAACGCAGGTGACACCATCGGGGCTATCTATCTACCTATGAGGGACGTCTTCAATTGTTGTGGGAGTGACCAGAGTTACGAGAAGTTTGGTCTTCTTGTTAGCTACCCCGGATGTCGGTGACGAGTTCTTGTAATTCCGGTAGATGGTGATCGTAAACACTTCGGGGAGTGGCGCCGTACTTATTACACAGAACGGCTGCCGCGGCGGTCGCGATGGCGTGTTGTGCGCCGTTGCCCATGAATTTCGTGACAGAACCAGCTATGTGAGTGACGCTGATGTGTTTACCAGCCATCATGACGTTGTCGAGGTCAGCTGCATACAGGCATCGGAACGGAACATCAAACGGTTCGTCGTCGCGAGTGTCCCAGGTCCAGCTCTTGAGTCGGAAGTCGTAATCCTCATGGATTGGATGATGCAAGCAGAACGCTCCGGAGTTTTGCAGGACCGCATCTGGGAAATCGACGTGGTTGCGGATGTCGGTCTCTGTCAGGACATGGTCGCCGATGTAGCGGCGGAACTCGCCCTGGCCTGCGACGTGGGCAACCCACTCAAACTCTAAGTTCGCCCAGTTCTCGGGCTCCATTGCCTTAACGTTTGACATCGTTCCGTAGATCGCTTGCAAAAGATGGTCACGGATGTGTTCACCTTCTGTATAAGGGTCACACCACTGACCGTATTCCCAGTAGTGAGTTAGCCGGCGCGCGAGGTTGGCGAAGCTGTCGTCGGCTGGCGGGCGGAACGTCTCGACCACCGGTCCGTCTCCGTTATCGGTTCCCGGTTCGATGGCTTGTCCTCCGAGGTCCGCGAAGTCCTTGGCTACTTCGGTTGCCCACGGCACCTCTGGGAAGACGACGGGTTCGTCGGCCATGCGGGTTCTAAAGAACACGGTGTGGCCATGATGTTGATCTAAACGTTCGGGTGGTGCAAGGCTCTCACCGAACTCTGCAGCTGATTCAACTCCGAACATCGTCGGAATGCCGGCAAGAACCCCGAGGATCGCTGTGCCGGTGCAGTCAATGAACTGCGATGCGGTAATACGGATCTCGCGTCCGCTGACGGCCTCGCGGGCATCGATGGATTCAATAACTCGACCGTTCAACGCTATATCGAAAACTTGGTGATGTAGGTAGATCGTCGCGTTCTGGTCAGCTTCAAGTAGCTGACCTACTTGCAGATCACCATCAGGTTTGCGCGCGATGGCCTCGGCAACGAGAGACCCTTTCTCACCGCGGGGGCCTATCCCTATCTCGATGCTCGCGTTGCCACCGAGTACTGGCCGGTTCTGAACCACCGCTACTCGAAGCCCGAGCCGGGCCGCTGCTAGCGCCCCGACAGAGCCAGTGACTCCCCCTCCGACAAACACCACATCGAAGGGACCTTCCTCGGAAGGTTGCTCGGGAAGGCCACGCAATGCGCGACGCCACGCACGCGCGTCAGGGCCAGCTCCATCGATGGGTTGTTGGCCATTACACGAAAGGTAAATCGCGTCGCAGCGTGCATCAAAGCCGGTTAGGTCGTGGAGGGTGACAGTCATTTGGCCGGCGCCAAGGTCAACAGATTCGGCGCGTTCCCAGTTCCAATCCTGCCCGTTGGCACCGAACTCATGCTCAAACGTGACAGACCCTAACGACAGTCCGAATCGCCCTGGGTGGTGAGATGGCACCCAGTCTTTGGAGCGTACCCAAACTTCATAGGTGCCTGATTGGTCGATCTGGATTGTTGTAGAAGCATCAGCGACCGGACGTCCATATCCGTGAGCAAGCAGGTATGGCGATCCCATTTCGTGGTCGAACTGTGCGTCCAGCACCCAACCGCCATAGTCCTCGAAATCCTCGGCCTCGATCAATAGCTCTTCATTGGTCACGTTGGTCATGACTGCCTCCTTGGGTAGTCCTGAGGTCAAGGGTTCGGAATGCCTTAACTATTATCACTCGCTTGGGTCTCAACTTTGATACCTCGGCTCAAAACAACCAAACTTGACTTGCGTTTCTCGTCAGAAAAATGAGGGGCTTCCCCATAGTTAGTAACCAGGGACCGGAGTGACGGCAAATATAGTTTGACCCCGTTTGCCGGTCCGACCTGTGGAGATAACAGTCAATAACACCGCAATCACCAAAGCCGCGCCGAGGAGCGCTGCTGCCAGATTGAGATCAAGATAACTTCGATAGGCAACGATTGCGCCAGCCGAGATACCAGCTACTGCGCCGAAAGCCATCATGCACATGTCGCCAGCGCCTTGAACACTCGCACGCTGCTCTACGGGGAAAGCTTCTGTTAGCAATCCGCTCGCTGCGATGATGCCGAAACACCACGCGATGCCAATCACGGTCTGACCGCCAGTAATTCCGATGAATCCTTCGGGTGGGGTGAACCCAGCCCATAGCGCTCCGGCTGCGACGAGCACTCCAGAAAGAAGCAGCATCGGGTAACGCCCCACCTGATCAGCAAGTCGACCAACCAACGGACTGAAGGCATACATCCCAAGGATGTGACTGAAGAGCATGATGCTAATCGCGCCATTGCTTTGGCCTCCGTCGTTCATATGTAACGGGGTGAGGGTCATGGTCCCAACCATGGTGGCTTGACTGACCATCATCGCCATTACCGCTAGGCGAGCCTTCGGGTTCGCGAGAATCAACCCCATGGCAGCTCCGAACGGAATTCTGGTATCGGTACCATCGCTTCCCACCCCACCCGCGAGTATCAACGGGTCTGGACGTAATCGAATCTCAACAATCGCGGCTGCTACCAAGAAAAGTAAGGCGCCGATGAGGAACGAGCCCGCGTAGTCAGGGAGCCCAATGCTGCGACCAATGGGATCGAACACAGACAACGAGACCAAAGATCCGAAACCTGAACCAATCGTCGTCGCAGCCACGACTAAGCCGATAGTAGAAGCTCGACGCTCAGGTTTCGCGAGGTCAGCTGCGGCGTAGCGAGTGGCCATATTGGTAGCGTTGCCGATTCCGATAAGAGCCACTCCGACGGGTAGAAAAGCAAACTGTCGGGTGATTGCTGCCAACACAGCAAAGAACCCGCCGATCGCTGCAAGGACATAGCCCATAAGCAGACCTGGACGTCGTCCGCTTCGAGCCATAAGGCGAGCTAGTGGAAAAGATGCGATGGCTGCCCCGATCGACAACGACGCCGCGGCAAGGCCTGCCAAGGTCTTGGAGCCAGTGATGTCATCGGCTAGTAAGGCTGTCACTGAATAGCCAGAAACTAGGCCGATTCCCCCAGCCATCTGACTCCCAAGCAGCGTTCGGACTGTGCGGCGCTGCACCTGCTCAAGGTCCAAGTGATCCATCGCAGGTTGTTGACCAGTTCCGAGCACCGACTCGTCAACCTGTGTCACACCGTTGCTCCAATCAGTTATTCCGCTGCCGACGCAGCAAACCGCTGAAACTCTATCGAACACCGATTAGATTTGGGGGTTGTGGACACTTCAGAGGCGGGGACTTCCGACAGTGGCTCGGATCGCTCCTCGCGAGTCGTGTTGGTTCTTATCGCCTTTGCAGCGATAGGGATGGTCGTAGTCAGCATCGGTCTTAGCCGCGTTGTCGGTCAGCCGGAGCCCGCCCAACACGTGATCACTATCCCTTCAGGAACCGCGATGCGTCTCCATTTAGGGCATGACGTCGACATCATTCCTGCGGACCTCGACTTCAGACTCCGGGACCAACTCATCGTCATCAACGACGACTCGGCGGATCATCAGATCGGTCCTTTCGTCATTGCCGCTGGCGGAAGGCTTGATACCCGATTTGCTGAGGCGGCAACTCTAGAAGGGTTCTGTTCGCTTCATGCCAGTGGTCGCGTAACAATCAATATTGGCGAAACCTGACTAAATCTCTACCCAAACTTAATTACCAAACTGAATTCCCGAAGTACGAAAGTGTCATTGAGAGGAGCAGCCTGCCAGACTGTGCCTATGAGTTCTTGCTTGCTACTAGCGCTAGCTGTCTTCGGTCTTGGCATGTGGCTGGGGCGGCGGCCCGCTTCAGAAACCCAACCCGAAACTAAGGCCGGAGTACCTATCGAATTAGACGACCCGCCGTGGAAGCAACGCTTCGAAAAGCCCTGGAGTTAACCCTCGCCTCGCTAAGGGCTGCACAGACCAGAGTTAAACATGCGGTACAGAAGCCCGAAATACTATTAACACCATCGGCGTTATGAATGTTGCTCACTATTAGATGGCGACCACCAAGCCGAACAGGTTGGATCGGACAACCATCTGAGCGACTACATCTGTTCTGCTAACGCTTGCTTTCGGAGCCCTCTCTCGAAGTCGTTGGTGGACGAGATTCGGTCGACTCTTAGGTCCTCGTCGTAGGTCTCCCAGATATCACCATTGATAGAAGTCATCGACAAAAGAATGACGGCGCCTTGATCTCCGCCGGCTTCTATATGCGATTCGTCTCCATTGTGGGTGGTGAAGGTGCCTGCTGGACGACTGTCTACTAGTTCGTTGGGATCATCAACTTTGTAGATCAGGTGCTCGCCCTCTAAAACGAGAGTTTTGACAGGTCCGATGTGTCGGTGAGGTATACAGCGCACCCCGGGTTCAAATTTCATGAGTAGCTCTACGGAATCATCATTTTTATCGACATCTAAGACGTTGTAGTAGAGCCCGGGAAAGCCCGGGAACTCTATCCAGTTGATTGTTGAGGAAAGTAGCTGAGCGTTCATGTAGATCCTCGCTTCATGTTGCCGCTGATAAAAGTTACTAAATGCTAACCGTCAAGGTGTTCTTCAATTATTTGATTCGGTCACCCGAACAAATCACAACAAGACAAGGCCGCTTCCAATTGATCAACAGTTGAAGACCCTTCCGGTGGAAAACCGGTCGATGATTCGGGAGAATCAAAGAAACAAAGGGCCTAATTTCTCTTAAGCCGTTCGACCGCAGAAGCCCAGGAGGCGGTCTAAAGCAGAAGCATCATCTGGGACCTGCAGCTCAGTGCCAAAACCTCCACCGGCCCGCACATCGTCGGTAATGAATCCCCTAAAGAACGAATCGACCGCCTCGACAAGATCGACTGAAGGGTCGAAATCCTGTCCGGTTGATTTCGCTAAGTCCCAGCAGTGGATGAAATTGTCGGCGGAAATCAGTTGCATAGCGACACCAGCCGGCATGTCACCAAAGATCAGACTGACTACTTCGTCAATGTCCCCAACGGCGTCTACCGCTGAGTTCATTTGGGCGGAGGCATCCAAGTAAGTGCCATGGTGGTCGTCGCCGAGGACATCGCCCATCCGTGCCGGCATACTGCCGATCAGCTCTTCGCCTCGAGCCTTGTCGCCGCTTAGGCCAGCAGCGAACAGAAATCTTCCCAACGTGAAATGGCCGATTAAGTCGCGGACATCAAAATCACTGCAAGGAGTGTCGTTACTCAACTTGTCGGCATCAGTTCCTTCAACCAAAGCTGAGAGCAGGTCAGAGACCTGCGAAAACTGTTCTTTTGGATCCATAACGCTTCCCCTCATGTTGTGTCTGCGCTCTCCACCGGGAACTTCCCGCTGTCGTGCTGAGAACGCCAACGGAGCCAAATCTACTACGGCCCAACGTCAAAGTGTTAGTGCTCGTCGCCGTCTACTGTTCCCCAACACGACCGCTATCTGACAGATGCCAGATGTTGAAACGATGAAAGACCGGCCCGCGCAGAACTTAAGGGGGTCCTGGCAAGCGGGGCGGCCGAAGGGAAATGCTAACGGCGAGTTAGGCGATCGACTACGTCTTTTCACTTGGCTGACAGTGTTGGCAATAGAACGCCCGCCCGGAACTTCAAACACTCTCGTCTGCAGGTATCTTTTGTGGGTATGGAGCCCGTTCGTCCGAAGACAAACCCTCGACTAATGACCTACGAGGAGGCAAGCGCCTGGGTGTGGGAGTTCCGTGGCTTCTATCGGCAGCGTTCACACCGAAAGCCCGAACACAAGTCACCCCAGTCCTAGTTAGAGCCACCCGTAACTGCATTCGAGAACACCTATTTCTCGGCTCGAGCTGTTCAAATGACGCATGCAGTGCTGAGTTGGCGCATAAGCCGCCGCTCGTTCGGGTCCCACGCGTCGCGTCGATGCATAGTTCCGAGAGTGTCGAACATAACTAAATCGCCGACCTGCCAATCATGACCGTAAACCCGGTCAGGCTGTGTGGCGTGCAGATGTAACTGTTTGAGCAACGCGCTGCTTTCGTCTCGCTCCATTCCCACTATTCGACGGGTGATACCCCTTGACACATACAGGATCGAGTCGCCGGTGTCTGGATGGTGCACGACCACTGGATGTTCAGCTTCGGGGATATCGGGACGGTCGATACCGGCCGCTTCGTCGCGTTCGACCTTGGCAGCAAAATTTTTGTCGGGTTCAGCCATGTACTCGGCGATGCTGTGTGTGGCTCGTAAGCCGTTGAGCTGAGACTGCAGTTCGGGGTCGAGGGTTGCGTACGCCGCATACATATCGGTGAAGTATGTGCGAGGTGGTTCGGATGGAAGCTCTACCGCATTGAGGAAACTGGTCTTCCCAGGTGTTGCTGCGTAGGAATAGTCGGCGTGCCATTCAAGGTCGGTGGCGCCTTCAACTCCGAGACGTTGGCCGTTTTTGCCCCGAATGTTTGTCACGGGGAGGATTTCGGGAAGCGCTCCAGCATTTCGGAACCACTCCGATCCTTTGATCGGGTCACCAAACGATTCGACAAACCTCACGAGATCCTCGTCGGTAGGTTGAGGTTGACCTCGAAACACCAGTAGCCGGTGTTGGTGTAACGCTTCAGTGATTTTTTGTTTGCTTTCATGAGCAAGTGTTTCGGCTGGTTCCCAGCCAGATACCAGAACCCCGAAAGGAGCGTCAGGCAATGCAGTGATCTCGAGACTGGCCATGGGGAGAGTCTTTCACATTCTCGCTCTGCGGTACCTTTGGACCCGCGGGATCGGCAACCAAAGAACGCCTTGCAAGTAACACAACACTCACCACTGGCGGCATGTAGCTCGCCTAGGTTAGAAAGAGTCAAGGTTGCGGGAGAAGCGCCATTTTCTTACTCTCGGGCAATTCCCAAAACTGTTTGATTTCTTCATCAAGGTCCGCAACCGAACGGCCGAAGACGGTTTCGAAGGCTTCTTCCCAACCAACCGTTTCGACTATGGGGTGAAAATCTTTGAGCAATGCGTCGACGTTCGTTTCGGAAAGCAAATGAGCGATGGCCCATGCGCCCAATTCATAGCCCACACCACTGCAAGGGTCCGAGTATTCGATAATTGAGCTTAGGTTCCGCCCTGCGCAGCCGTTAGCGAACTCGCGCTCGATGTTTCTTAGTTTGTTGGCCATCTCTCCTTCGTAGGTGAATGGCCAATTCCCCTTCGGTACTTTCGGCATCAACCCTTGGTCAATCAATTGAGCGGTCCCATATTGCGCCATGAACTCGGCGGCTCCCTCGGCAAACCAGACCGGCCCCATTAGGGCATCTCGTTTGTCGTGGTCGAGGGTATTGATAAATGAGTGTTGGACCGCATGCCAATATTCGTGAAGCACAGTCTTCACGTCCTCTGCACCTGGTGTTCCGAATCGTCCAGCAAGGCCCCACGGCAATGTGGTTGCGAAGCGATGGATTCCCCAGTCAAAGCCGCCGTTATGGCCGGCGGTTCCAAACGGCCGATTTTCGGCTACTGCTTGGGCTCCAAGCTGTTGATACTCAATCAGCGAATGTTGTTCTGGGCCCGCCTCTCGCCGCATACAGTCGGCATAATTCCATTCGCCTCGTGCGTCTCGGCGGGAACAGAATTGGTCGACCAGCGCCTGCCCTGCTTCGGGGTCTAGTCCCATAACCCAGTACTCCACTGGCCAGTAGAGGCCCCACATGTCTGCGGCGAGGTTCAACGATTCTGAGATTGCTTGGGCAACTGAATCTTCGACATCGCCTGCGGCAAAAACCTCGATTATTACCGGCTGCGAGATAGTCACTTGGTTCGAACTTGAAGACTCAGACTCAGACTCAGACTCAGACTCAGACTCAGACTCAGACTCAGACTCAGACTCAGACTCAGACTCAGACG
>Ga0115011_10000435_pt1 | contig 34246 bp, 31 predicted proteins | sample TroAtlMetagenome_2_FD_88705 | JGI IMG/M metagenome (GOLD analysis project Ga0115011, IMG submission 88705) | Marine eukaryotic phytoplankton communities from Atlantic Ocean - Tropical Atlantic ANT8 Metagenome | ecosystem: Environmental > Aquatic > Marine > Oceanic | place: Tropical Atlantic... | reverse complement strand
TTGCTCCCAAAATTGTTAATACTATTTTTGAAATAATTAAGGCGCTTAGCGAAGAAGGTATATCAATTGTTCTCGTCGAACAAAATGCAGTTAAGGCGTCCGCTATAGCCGATCACATCTATTTACTTGATCAGGGTGAAATAACTTTTTCTGGGACACCTGATCAGATCGAGGATAATGATATTATAAAACGAGCTTACCTAGGAGATATTTCAGAAAGTTAGTGAAATGGAATTTTTGCAAACTTGTATTGATGGGCTTTTATTCGGGTCTGCATATTCTTTACTAGCCTTGTCTTTTTCATTGCTGTTTGGAGTAATGAAAAGAATTAATCTAGCTTTTGGATCTACTCTTCTCTTAAGTGCCGTTTTTTCTCTTTGGATAGACTCTGTTTTTTCAATAGGCATATTCGGCATTTTTCTAGTAATGCTTGGCTCAAGCGCTTTGATTAATATCTATGTTGAAAAGCTATGTTTTTTCCCTCACAGAGGAAATTATGGAGCTACTGTGTCTATGATCGCGAGTTTCGCTATATGGATGCAATTAGACGAATTGAGTTCTTTTTTGCTGCCTGAAAGAACTGCATCCTTTCCTTCATTTCTTCCAGATTCACTATTTTTAATTGATATATTCATAAGAATAGATCAATTATTTTTATTTTTTATTGCTATTTTTATGACTTGTATTTTTTTCTATGTTTTGTACAAAACTAATTACGGCCTTTTATTGAGAGGTGTTTCATTTGACAGAGAATTAGCAAAGAAGATTGGTGTTAATTCAAACAAAATTACTTCATTCGCGTTCGCCTTCTCCGGAATTTTTGGTGCCATAGCAGCATTCCTAATTCTATCAACTGAATCGCAGGTGACGCCATTTTTTGGTTTTTGGTGCACTCTGAAAGGTCTTGTTGCAATGATGTTAGGGGGAATAGGATCGTTGCCTGGAGCAATCATAGGTGGTCTGGTTTTAGGATTAATTGAGTCAAATGTTATTAACTATTTAGGTGCCGAATATCGAGATATCTGTACTTACTTAATTCTATTATTCATCCTTGTCGTCAAGCCAGGTGGTTTGATGGGTTCTGCGATATTGAGGGATGAGAGAGCAGCTAGCGAAAGGATTTAAGAGTGAGTCTATATTTAATTACTGTGTTAACAAATGTTTGTTTATTTTCCTTTATTGCATTATCTGCTTATTTGATTTTAATCGTCGGAGAGGTTTCTTTTGGGCAACAGGCTTTTTTTGGTGTGGGGGCTTACTCTCTAGCTATTTTTTATGTTTATTTTGACTTTAGCGTAGTTTTTTCAATCCTTTTTGGAATGACAATCTGTTTTTTCTTAGCCTTACTTCTTTCTTTGATAACTATCAAGCTTTCTGGCTTATATTTCGCTATGGCGACATTAGCGTTTGCAGAGATATTTCGTTTATCAATGAACTTAATCAGATTTCCTATTGAAAAGGAGGATCGAGCTACTGGACTAAATGGGCCAGAGGGTTTTGAGAATATCCGGTGGATATTTGAAAACAACATAGATCCTTTAGGGTTTTTTTATATCACATTGATAATACTATCTATTTTAGTAATATTCCTGTTTGTGTTGGAACGTTCTTTCGTAATGAAAAACGCAAGAATAGTTGGGAAAGATTTAATACTCGCGCAGTCATTAGGAATAAGCCCTAGGCCATATAGAGTTTTTTTTATTGGTGCAGCTGGAGCAATTTCAGGTCTTGGTGGAGGGTTGTTTGCGCTTGCTAATACTTATATAGAACCTGCTATGTTTGGTATGATGTTAGGAGTTCATAGTCTTGCCTACACAATAATTGGTGGGCTAGGATTGCCAATTGGACCTTTACTAGGGGTATTAATTGATATCGGAATACTTGAAAGCATTAGATTTTTGTCTGAATATAGAATGATCATCTTCGGTGGACTCGTTGCGATTATTCTTATTTTTTATCCTGAGGGTATTATAAGCCCTAGGATTGCTTCTCGATTAAAAAGACTATTCTTTAAAAAAGGTCTTTAGGAGATGTTGGAACTAAAATCCGTAAGAAAATCATTTGGCGGGATTAATGTTTTCGAAGAACTATCATTTAATCTAGAAAAAGGCGATAGGGTTGGATTAACCGGAGGTAATGGAACTGGCAAGTCGACATTGATTAATTTGGCTACTGGATTTTTGTTGCCTGATGAGGGTGAGATAAATCTTGGGAACACTTCTTTATTAAGTTTAGATCCTTGGCAGATAGCAAGATTGGGGATAAGACGAAATTTTCAATCTGTAAGGTTAAGTAACTCGTTGATATTGAGAGATCAATTTTTTGTTCCAGAGAAAAAAGTGGTAGATAATTTGGAAATGATTGAGGTTTCAGGAATAAAAGGGTTTCTCAATCGATTTCCTTCGGAATGCCCTTTGCCTATATTAAGGAAAATGGAAGTTCTTAGAGCCTTGTTATCTTCTCCAAGTGTTTTGTTTCTGGATGAACCTTCTGCAGGATTTTCCTACGGAGAGCTTGAAGAATTTTCTGAGTTTCTTATTAATTACGTTCCCGATAATACTTCATTGGTTATTGTTGAGCATAGAACAGAATTAATGGAACGCGTTTGTACAAAAAATTGGGGCCTTTTCCTTAACGAACCATTGCGGATGATTTGAAAATGTTAAAGATAGAAAATCTTTCTGTAAAGTATGGGTTTATTAACGCACTTTCCAACGCTTCTATTTCTTTAAATAAAGGTCAAATAGTGCTGCTCGATGGTCATCATGGTGCTGGAAAGTCAAGTTTGTTGAATGCTATTATAGGCTTGGTTATATCTAAAGGTAGGGTATTTTTAGGGAAAAATATCATTGAAAATAGAACCCCTGACAAAGCTTTGAAATTAGGCATATCTCTTTTGCCTGAAGGAAACTGTATTTTTTCTAACTTAACAGTTAAAGAAAATATAGAAATCGGTTCTATTTTATCGAGTAAAAAAAAGAAAGAAGATGTTTTTGATGTGTTTCCTGAGCTAAGTCACCTTTTAAATAAGAAAGCTTTTTTTTTGAGCGGAGGACAGTCCAGAATGGTGGCTTTCGCTCGCGCTGTGGCCTCTAAACCTTCTTATTTACTATTAGACGAGCCATTGTCTGGGCTTTCAAAGGGTCCTCAAGAAATTATATGGAAGAAATTAGTTGCTCTAAAAAATAATGGTATTGGAGTTTTAATAACGGGACAACACAACGTTCCAGAGAATACTGAAATCGATCATAAATATTATATTGAAAATGGACAAATTAATAAAATATCCTAAAATGAATGCAATCAAAAATCTTTAAGGGTTGGTTGATGCAAAAAATTATTTTTAGAGCTATTTTCCTCATTTTTCTTCTTGGGTTTACGTCAGTTTTTGCAGAGCCTATTAAAACAGAAACAAACTGTGAGAAAACGGATGTTAGATTGCAATATAACTGTTTAGTTGAGATAAAAAAAGGCAAAGATCTTGTTAATAATGCAGAAGTAATGGTTGGAGCTGATATGCCGTCTATGCCGATGGCACATAATGTAAAGCCGGTGAGGGTAGACAAGTCTATCAAGGAGGGTAAGTATAAGTTTGTTATACAATTAGAGATGCAAGGTGAATGGAAGTTTATTTATAATTTTACCAAACCTGAAAGAGATAAGATTTTTGAGAAGCTAGATTTTTAGTCTTGTGATGTCAGTTTTTTCGTTAAGCAAACCAAAAAAAATGCATGACATTCTGGATTTTCATTATGAAAACGACCCAAACGCTGTGTCTGTATCTTTTAATTCTGTTAACTATTCTAATAAGACTATTTACAACAATGTTGATTCACTAATTCAGAAACTAAAAAACAGTGGTTTGGTCTCGGGAGATCGAGTTGCCATACTATCTAAAAATAATGTTGCCTTTATTGAATTATTATACGCTTCTTCTAAATATGGATTAGTCTTAGTTCCTTTAAATTTTAGATTAGCATACCCTGAAATTAACTTCATCTTAAGTGACTCTGGATCTAAAGTTTTATTTTATGAGCCAGAATTTGAAGGAATTGTTAAACAACTTGAAAAAGATAAGCTGTCTTTAACTGGTTTGATTAAAATTGGTTTTGATGGGCAATATGTAGGTTTTAACGAAAGTCAACCCTCTTCAAAGGCTATTAATTTTAGTGAAAGCAAAAATGTACCCTTATTCCAAATGTATACTTCGGGTACAACAGGAAGGCCCAAAGGAGCATTAATTTCTCATTCCGGAATATTATCATTAATCGAACATGGCAAGGATAGATTAGGACCTTTTAAAGACCATGCTAATAGTTTGGTTTGCATGCCTTTGTTTCATATTGCTGGTAGTGCCTGGTTGTTTTTTGGTTTAGCTTCAAGCTGTAACAATATTCTTTTAGTTGACATAAACCCAAAAGAAATACTCAGTATTTTAGAAAAATCAAAGGTAACTTCTACTTTAATGGTTCCGGCGGTTGTACAGATGGTAACAATAGAGGCTGAAAGTAGTGGGATAAAGCTTAACAACGTAGAAAATATTGTTTTTGGAGCATCGCCTATGCCTGTAGATATATTAAAAAGGGCTCAAAAAGTTTTTCCAAAAGCTAATTTTACTCATGTATATGGTATGACTGAAACCACTGGGATGTTTATGTCCTTGGACCCTATAGAATTAAAGAATGGTCGCCGATTAGAATCTTGTGGCACATGTTTTGAGAATTCAAAAATTAAAATTGTAGATAAAGACAACAATGAGTTGCCTAGTAATGAAATAGGCGAAATTATCTGTAAAACCGATCAAATTATGGATGGCTATTTCAATAGAGAGAATTCTACAGAAGATGCAATTAGGGATGGATGGTTTTATACTGGGGATGCAGGTTATATTGATGAAGATGGATTTCTTTTTATAAGAGACAGAATAAAAGACGTCGTTATAAGCGGTGGCGAAAATATATATCCAGCTGAGGTAGAAAATGAGCTAATGGCTCATTCTTCAATTGTTGATTGTGCTGTGATCGGTGTTCCGGATGACAAGTGGGGCGAAACAGTTTTGGCTGTTATCGTTATTGGTCCATCCGATTTCAGTGAGATTGACGTTAAGGCATTTCTTAAATCTAGGTTAGCCGGATTCAAAATTCCTAAAGAATTTAAGATAGTAGATGCTCTTCCTAGAAATGCTGCTGGGAAAGTAACAAAAGCCCAATTACGAGAAAGATTTTGTGATTAAAATATGGTGTTAGATTGACTTTTTTAGATTCTGAAAAAATAATTGAAGGCTATTATGATAGCCCTTGGCCCGCAGAGTGTGGTGGTCCAAGACGGCAAAAAATACCAAGATCCAATGGTTTAAACATAAAAGAAGATGAGGTGATATCTCAGATTACTAGAGCCAATGGTGAATGGAATGTAATGATGGTTCTTAGGGATCCAGGTGAAGTGTTTTTAATGGGTAACAACCACATTAATTCAGTTGAAAAATATGGTTTTTTAGAAAAAATTGATCCAGTTTCTTTAGAACCTATTAAAAGATCTCCAAATTTGCCTTCTGGGGGACATACCTGGTGTGGCGGGGTAGTGGTCCATCAAAATGGATTTTTATATCTCAATAACGGAAATTTTTGTTACAAATTAGATCCTGATTGTAACATTCTTTCTTCAAAACAATTACCTCAGAACTCTGCATATAATAGTTTCTTAATAATGAGTGATGGGTGCCTTGTTATGAAAAATATTGAGCATGATAATAAGGCGACCTCCAAATTTGTAATTCTTGATCCTCTGAATTTAGAACAGATTGGTGAAGAAATTGAGATTCCTGAAAACTCTATGGGTAGAATTGCCATGGATACTGACTTAAATGGGAACCAGTTAATTTATGTGCCCGGGAATAATAGATTTTTTAGATTCAAATACAAAAATAGCAATCTAATTCTAGATGAAAGTTGGAAGCCGAAATACAGAACTCTTAGTGAAGAGGAGCAAAGTTTTAGTTGGGATAGTTGTATTAGTGAGGGGGGGTGCTGGTTTCTAGATAATGGAGACAATCGAGCTAATGTAACAATTTTTTCTACAAGACCTTTTGGACAGAATCTCCCCGCAAGAGGATCCGTGTTTCAAGGCTTGTCCTCAAGTGAGCAAAAGCTTTTTAGGGTGGATTTAAATGACTCTAGTAATATTGAAGTTATAAGCCCTTTTAATAAAAAAATGGGTAGCATTTTTAGTCCTCCCGCTTTTGACCCTAATAAAAATATCGCCTTGGCTTTTGACACGGGGAATGGCTTGTTGGCTGGTATAAAATATTCGCCAAAAGATGGGTTTAATAAGCTCTGGGAAAAACCAACGAGGATATCTATGCAGATGGTGTTATTTAGCGATACGAGTGAAATATTAGTTAATGACTTTAGAACTGGTTTCGATAATCTCATTGTCTTAGACCTAGAAACAGGAAAAGAAAAAGGAAGAGTTGCAACCCAAAGTACTACTGCAAATGGAATGTTTTTATCCCCTGGCTGGGATAGGGATTTCTATTATTGCTCTATCGGAGCTATTGCTAGAGGGTTTATTGAGTGATAAAATGCAAACCAAAGATTTTGGAAGGAAAAGCTAATGGAACTTAAGGGTAGATGTTATTGTGGAGATGTTGCTTATGAAATTAATGGAGAATTACAAGCTTGTTTTCAATGTCATTGTAGAGAGTGTCAGTATATAACGGGAGGAAACGCCAATACCGTAATGGTTTTCTCTCAAGATAATTTTAAATTTACTAAAGGAGATCCAGCAATATTCGCAAGGTCTGATTTAGATACTCCAGTTAATCGATATTTTTGTAATAAATGTGGAACTGCCATAGGTAGTATAAGTCCTTCAAGACCCGGATCGTTCATTGTAAAAGTCGGAACCTTAGATAATCCTGAAGTTTTTGATCCGAAATTTGCAATTTTTACGTGTGATTTACAAAATTTCCATCATATCCCAGATAAGTTGGAAAGCTTTGACAAAAGGCCACCAAAAAAAGACTGATTTAGAAATCGTAATTGTACAGTGAAAGTCATAGAAGAAGTTAAGACTGTACCTGTTCATTCGCTTGGTATAAGTCAAATAATAGTTTATGGTAGCTTGTTTTATGTTTTTGCACTTATTAAATCCTCAATCGCTGCAAAACTTAACTTAAGCTTAGAAATCGTTGCTCTAACAGTTAGCCTGTCTTTGTTTATCCATGTTGTAACCTCTATTCATGTAGGTGTTCTAATTGATAAATATGGAGGTATGAGAGTGATGAGTATCGGGCTATTAGTAGGAGCTCTAGGTTTATTTACGCTTGGATTGAGTGATACCTTATATTCCTTCATCTTTTCAATGTTTTTAGTCGGAATAGCCTTTTCTTTGGCTAGCTATAATATAGCTTTTAGTACAGCAATTCAGTTAGATGATAAAAATTCTAGGCACCATATTACGGTTATTACTTTCTATGGAGCTATAGCTAGCTCTCTAGTTTGGTTAATAGTAGGAAAACTACTTCCTGATTTTGGATTAGAGATTACATGTTACTTTTTATCTCTATGCTTGTTATTAATGGGAGTACATTTTTTTGTTTCTTCCTTTTTTAAAAATACAGGCAAGATCTCAAAAAAAATTGAAACATTCGTTTCTATGAAGTTTTCTCAACTTATTCCAAGAGATAAAAAGATTATTATATTTCTTATGGCTCTTGGTTTTATTCAATACCTAATTTTTGCAACTACAGCATTGTCCTTGGTTGATTATTTCTCTATTAAATTTGAAGTTTATTATTTGGCTGTCGTGCTAGCCAGCATTTATGGTCCTTTTCAATTGGTTGGTAGACTGATTGAAATGGGTTTAGCAAATAAATTTGATGCCCGAAACACTGGCTTTATTGCAGCTATAGTGATGCCCTGTTCTTTAATTCTTTTATTTTCTTCGAATTATTCAATATGTATTTTATCTATGGCTTTATTTGGTATGAGTAATGGACTTCTTACTGTTACAAACGGTTATCTTCCAAATTTATTTTTTGAACCAAGTATCATAGGCAGAATAAAGGGATATATTGGTGCTCCAACAGCATTAGGTATGTCTTGCGCACCTTTTATTTCAGGAATTTTTTCAGAAAATTTGAATGCTCTATTATTATTAATGATTTTGTTATCTTTAATTCCTATAGTCTCTATTTTCCTTTTAAAAAGGGAACAACAAAGAGCTTTTATATGAAAAAAAGAGTTAAACCTAAATCCATGGAAGTTGTTGCAGCGGTTATAAGGCATAAAAAAAAGTTCTTAATTGCTAAGAGAGGCTTAAGTCAAAGTTTTCCCTCAAAGTGGGAATTTCCAGGAGGTAAAGTAGAAAAAGATGAGAGTTTTCAAGACGCTCTAATTAGAGAAATAAAAGAGGAATTAAGTGTTGAGATTAATGTGCTTGAAAAAATTAGTTCTGAGAGTGTAGAAGACAATAAAATGACTATAAACATTAATTATTTTTATGCAGAAATTCATTCTGGGATTATAGAGTTAACAGAGCACTCTGATTTCAGATGGATAGATAAATCTGATTTCAAAAGTTATGACTTTATCATTGGAGATGAAAGAATTTTACCGCTTATTTTTTGATTCAATAATTTAGGGAGATTTTATGGAAAGTGCGAAATATAAAAAGGGTTTGAAAAGAAGACAGTCAGTTTTAGGTAAAAAGTATGTTGAAAACGCTTTAGTAAAGACAACTGAGTTTGATCAAGACTTTCAGAGATTTATAACGGAAAACGCTTGGGGAGACGTTTGGCTAAAAAAATCTCTTCAATTCAAGGAAAAAAGTTTGATAACAATTTGTTTGCTGGCTGCTATGAGACATTGGGAGGAATTTGATCTCCATATAAAAACAGCTATCAATAATGGTGTAAAGAAAAATGAAATTGCAGAGGCATTATTTCATGTAGCCATTTACGCTGGAGTTCCTGCAGCTAATACTGCATTTAGAAGAGCAAAAAAGTTAATTTAATCTTCACCTCATAAAAATGGGACTGAGTTATCTTTTGGTAAAGTTGGTTTATTTAGAATATGGTCTGCTGCCTTCTCTCCAATCATAATTGAAGGAGCGTTCAGATTTCCATTTGTAATTGAAGGAAAAATAGATGAGTCTGCGCAGTATAGGTTTTCAGTACCTTTAACTTTACAATCAGGAGTTACAACAGTTTCAGTATCTGCTTCATCTCCCATCTTACACGTTCCGCAAGGGTGGTATGCAGACTCTACGTTTGATCTGATGTAGGCATCAAGTTGAGCATTCGTTTTTATTTCAGATCCTGGGTTAATTTCCTTATCTAAAAACATGCTGAAAGCTTGTTGACTTAAAATTTTTCGGGAAATTTTTATTGCATTTCTAAAGTCCTTCAAATCATCTGAATGTTTTAAATAATTGAATTGAATAGTTGGGGAAGATAAGGGGTTTTTATCTATTATTTCTATGAAACCACGAGATTTTGATCTCATAGTACCAATATGAAATTGAAAACCATGACCTCTAAAAGGAGCAGAGCCATCATATTTTATTGCTAAAGGAAGAAAATGATATTGTAGGTTTGGGTATGTTTGGTTTTTATCAGTTTTTAAAAAGCCCAAAGTTTCGAATTGGTTTGAAGCTCCAATTCCTGTTTTAAAAAATAACCACTTTAAAAATATCGATGACTTAGAAAAAATATTTGTATTCTTATAAAGAGTTACAGGAAGCTTACATTTTACCTGAAAATATAATTCTAAGTGATCTTGTAAGTTCTTCCCTACGCCATCTAGTTGAACAATTGGTTTTATATCCAATTTTTTTAAAAGATTTAAAGGGCCAATTCCAGATCTTTGTAGTATTGATGGACTGCCAATCGCCCCCGCTGCCAAGATCACTCCCTTACTACATCTAACTTCATATTTTTTACAATCTTTTATAAAGGTTACTCCAATGCATTTTTTGTTTTTAAACAATGCTTTATCAACTAAACATGAGGTCAAAATTTGTATATTTTTTCTTCTATCAATCCTATCAAGATATGCTCTGGCAGTAGACCATCTTTGACCTTTGTAAATAGTCATATCAGCAGCTCCTACGCCCTCTTGTTTATATCCGTTATAATCATCGGTTAGCTCAAAACCAGCTTCAACTGCTGAGTCAATGAATGCTTTGTGTAAAATATTTTTTTGTCTAGCCTTTTGGACATGCATTGGCCCGTCTTTTCCACGCCATTTAGAAGCTAATTGATCTGAGCTTTCCATTTTTTTAAAATAGGGAAGGACATCTGAATATGACCAGCCCTGCGCACCTTTTCTTTCCCAGTTATCGAAGTCAAGAGGATGACCTCGAACGAATATCATTCCATTTATAGAAGAAGAGCCTCCAAGTCCTTTGCCTCTCGGGCAGTTCAAAGATCTACCGTTCAAAGCTTTTTCAGCAGAGGTGGTGTAACCCCAATTATATTTTTTCATATTCATTGGGTAAGATAGTGCTGCAGGCATTTTTATTAGAATGGAGTTATTCTTTCCTCCAAATTCAAGAAGCAATATTTTTTTGTTATTGTCTTGAGCCATTCTGTAAGCCAATGCTGAACCAGCTGAACCTGCTCCTACTATAATATAGTCATATTCTTCAGTAAGATTTTCTATATTTTTGTCAGATTTTAAAATAGCTTTTGATCCCTAAGTTCTGAGTATTGTATTTTTCTAGAGATGAGATTTTTATAAAAATCTTCTAAAATATCGGTTCCAAATTCCGGGGTTAAATTACTATCATATTCCTCAATCTTTGAATTCCAAAATAACATTGACTCAGTTGCATAGTAATATGCAATCCTTAAAAACTCTCTATAATCATTTAATCTAGAAGATACCTTCGATAAGGGGTAAAGAAACCATGCTATTGCTAAAAAAATTTTTGGGTTTATCCTTTGAAACTTTTCTCTTTTTTTAAGCAGCCTAAACAAAATTCTACCTTGTTGCATAGGGGTTATGCAAGGACCAGGTCCTCCAATTATGTGAATATTACTTTTTTGTTTTTTTCTTTCTATCAGTCTTATAATAAATCTGCAAAGGTCTCTTTCAGAAATCGGTTTGCAGCTTGTAAGATCTCCGTTGCCAAACAAAAGAAAACTTTTTCCTTTTTTAATTCTTTCTATTTGACCGGATAGAGACTTAAAAAATGCTGTTGGTCTTATTACGTCATAAGGAATAGATGACCTCTGAAGTTCGTTTTCGAACGCTAATTTTGCTTTCTGAAACTCCAAAAGCGGTTTTTGAACGCAAATAGCGGACAGCAAAATAAATCTCTTAAACTGAAACTTACTAGCTAGCTGGAGCAGTTTCATATTAGCATCGTATTCAACATTCCAAGAGTCTTTTACTCCTCCACTTCTTGAGGCTATACAGGACACTAAAATAGTTGGGTTTAAATTCGATTTTTCTATAGTTTCTTGTAAATTCTGATAGTTAACTAAAATTAAATTTTGATGATTAGAAATATATTTTGTTGCATTTTCTATATTTCGTACGGGACAAATAATTGAATATCCTGAGCCTAATAATATTTTAGCTAATTCTCTTCCTATATAACCAGTGCAGCCTGCTAATACAATTCTGGGTAGAGGGTTTTTCATTTGCACAGAAACCTCTTATAAAATAATCTTGTTATCTTGCTGTACTGTGAATAAAAGCTGTTGGCTTATCCTAACGCGGCTTTAACCGCATCATGAGTGATTATCCCATTTGATACGTTCAAGCCCATGGCAAGATTTTCATCCTGTTCTAGGGCGTCCATTCCATGTGTTGCTAACTTCATTATGTAATCTCCAGTTACATTATTAAGCGCGTTAGAGGCAGTCTTGGGGACAGATCCTGGCATATTTGCTACACAATAATGTATTATGTCATCCACAACATAAGTTGGATCATTATGTGTGGTAGGTCTAGAGGTTTCAAAGCAACCTCCTTGATCGATAGCTACATCAACTAGCACAGCATTTTTCTTCATTTTTGAAAGGAATTCTTTTTCAATAAGTTTTGGAGCACTAGCTCCAGGAATGAGTACAGCGCCTATAACTAAATCTGCATCACTCAATTGTTCCTCTAAAGTAACTTTTTCAGAGTATAAAACCTTTGCAGAATTTCCAAAAATATCATTTAAATATCTTAACCTGTCTATAGATTTATCAAAAATAGTTACGTCCGCTCCTACTCCAGCGGCCATATGGGCTGCGTTTGTTCCTACCATACCGCCTCCAAGAATTACAACCTTTGAGGGTTTAACTCCTGGGACGCCTGAAATTAGAGCGCCAGGCCCTCCAGATGTCTTTTTAGAATGATACGCCCCCTCAAACACCGCTAGTCTTCCAGCTATCTCACTCATTGGTGCTAGAAGGGGAAGTGTCCCTTTGTTATCCGTTATGGTTTCGTATGCAATTGCATGGCATTTTGACTTCATCAACCCTTTTGCTTGATTTGGGTCTGCTGCCAAGTGTAGGTACGTGAATAGTATTTGACCTTCTTTAAGCATTTTCCACTCAGGTTCTTGAGGCTCTTTAACTTTAACAATCATTTCGCTCTTCTCAAAAACATCAGCAGCATTTTCAACTATTTGCGCGCCAATTTTTTTATAGTCTTCGTCGCTAGCGCCAATTCCATTTCCTGCATTTTTTTCAACTATAAGGGTATGTTTTTCATTAACAATTCTGGCGCCAGTAGCTGGGGTTACACCTACTCTGAACTCACTTGATTTAATTTCCTTAGGAACTCCTACAATCATTCTTTGATACCCCTATAAGTTTAAAAAAAAATCCTAACACAAAAAATTGTTAGATTACAAAATAAATATAAATCTTTTTAGAAAGTTATTAAGCCAGACATTTTTGAGGAAAGTCTAAGAAATATAAATATGATTATTTGACTTGTATTCACTACCATAAGTATTATCTTCTGTTACATGTTTAGTTTAATCGAGAACAAAAAAATAGCATTACTAGGCGTCAATGCCATGGTGTTTGAGAACAAGAAATTTTCGTGTCAACATATTCACTTGGATTGTGAAAGTCCTGAAAAGGCTTTTGTTGTCGCGTTCCGTACAATTCCGAACGACTCCACGGGGGTTGCTCATATTTTAGAACATACAGTCCTCTGTGGGTCAAAAAAATATCCTGTAAGAGATCCGTTTTTCATGATGACAAGAAGGTCTTTAAGCACTTTCATGAATGCTATGACTTACCCTGATATTACTGCGTACCCTTTTGCTACATTAAATGACAAAGATTTTGAAAACTTATTGTCGGTTTATTTAGACGCAGCCTTTTTTCCAAACTTGGATGAATTAGACTTTATGCAAGAAGGTCACCGCGTTGAATTAATTGGTTCAAAAAAAGAAAATGAGGCGCTTGCGCTTAAGGGTGTTGTCTATAATGAAATGAAGGGGGCTATGAGCTCCGTGCCTAGAAAACTTTGGCATGGTTTGTCAGAAGCGCTTTATCCAGAGACTACTTACGGCTTTAACTCTGGTGGAGACCCAGATGTTATACCAAATTTAACTTATAAAGATCTAATAGATTTTCATAAAAAATACTATCATCCTTCTAATTCATGCTTTTTCTCTTACGGAAAGCTAGATGTGGAATCCTTGCAAAGAACCATACAGAATGAAGTGCTGGATCGCTTTATTCCACAAAAAGAAAAACTTAGGGTAACTCCCGAACCTTATTTTGTGAGCCCCAGATATTCTAAAGGTTTCTATAATCCTCTTCCTGACGATAAGGAGAATCATCATGTTGTTACTGGGTGGCTTTTGCCAAGCTCTAAAGATCCAGTAGACCATTTAGAAGCGTCCCTTTTAGAAAATATATTATTAGATAATTCTTCATCTCTATTAAGGAAAACACTCGAGAACTCAGAGCTGGGTAAAGCGCCTTCTCCTATAACTGGTATGGAAACAGAACAAAAGCAGATGGCCTTTTTTGCAGGTTTGGAAGGGGTGAAAGCAGACAATGAAAAAGAAGTAGAGTCATTAATTTTAAAAGTATTTGATGAACTGGTAAAACAAGGCATCCACAAGGAGCAGATTGAAGCCTCATTACATCAGATAGAAATATCGCAACGAGAAATTAGTGGAGGAATGCCTTATGGTTTGCAGTTACTTCTCGGGACAATGCCCTCTACTCTACACGATTCAAAAGCTTTAGAAGTTTTAGACTTAGAAGGTTCCCTCAATCAACTTAAAGATAGGTTAAAGCAACCTAGACATTTAGAAAATCTTATTGAACATTATTTTTTGGAAAATAAGCATAGAGTTACATTTCAGTTAATTCCTGACGAAAGTTTTGACTCCAATAAAACAAAAAGTACTGAGGAATTTTTGATTAAAAAACTACGGTCATTGAGCGAAGAAGATAAATCGAACGTGAAAAGCCTAACAGAAAAATTAGATGCTAGACAAAACTCTGTTGATAATCCTGACCTATTGCCTTGTGTTTCAGTAAGTGACGTTTCTAAAGACAGGTTTTATACTAGTGGTATAAAAATAGAAGAACGAGAAAAGATAAAATATCTTTATCAGGCAGGAACAAATGGGATCGACTATACTTCAGAAGTTTTTCCCATGCATAAAGTGTCGTATGATGATTTAAAGTTCAGCAATTTATTTTCTGATATTGTAACAAACGTAGGCATAAATGGAAAACCTTACGAAGAAATTCAGCATAGGCAATCTCTTACCACTGGCGGTATTGGGTTTAGTTTCTACATTCTTCCCTGTCAAAAAAGCGGAGATTTTCGTATAAGTGGGGGGCTTCATGGAAACTCACTTCAGCAAAATTTTGATAAATTAAAAAACTTGATGGAAGAAACGATAAATGAATTCCGGCTAGATGAGCTAAAGAGGATTGAAGAGCTTACTGAGTTTGATATAGCGGGTAGGGAAAAGTCTATTACTCAAAGTGGTCATATTTTGGCAATGAGTAGTGCTTCCTCTCAATTATCATTGTTTGGAGCGGTATCGGAATTCGTAGGAGGTATTTCATCAATACATAACCTGAAATCTGTGAGGAACTCTAAAGGGTCAATAAATTTGGAACTTTTGTTAGATTCCTTCCAAAGGTTAAAAGGAAAACTAAGTGTAGATCCGTCCCTAGAGGTTGTTATTAGTGCAAAAGAAATTGAGGGTGCAAAGGATAACACTGATAAAACAGGTTTAGAGAGGCTTGCCTTTTTGAGTGGAATGAAGCTTCAAGAAAAAGAATATGCCTGGATTACAGCGTCAGACGTAAGCTTTTGTTCTCAAGCATTCCCAACTGTTGATTACTCTCATGCTGATGCTCCTGTCTTGTCTGTATTGGGTGCTGTATTAAGGAATGGTTTTCTCCATTCTGCTATAAGAGAAAAAGGAGGCGCATATGGCTCTGGAGCCCAACAAGACTCAGCAACTAAGACATTTAGATTTTTTTCATATAGAGACCCCAACTGTAGAAAGACGTTTGATGCCTTCAATGAATCTATAAATTGGTCGCTTCAATCAATAACTAAGGAAAAATTAGATGAAGGTATACTAGGTGTCGTTTCATCTATTGATAAGCCGGGATCACCAGCTGGTGAAGCTAGAAGTGATTTTAATCAAAATATTAAGGGTATAAATAAGGAATTGAGACATTCTTTTAGGCAAGGTGTTATTGAATGTACTGTTGAAAAATTAAAATATGCGACAGATAAATATCTATCAGGGGTTCCTAAAAGAGCAGTTATTTCCGGAAAGAAATTTGAAGAAGAGTTACAGTCGCTTGGCTTTGAGCTTAAGAACGTGTAGGTATCTATTTTTATTTAAGTATGGATGCCAAGGCAATAGAGGATAGTCTTGCCGGAGGGGGATCTGCTCTACTGGTTAATAAAACCGGAACTTTAGCACCTAAAACTATTCCTGCGGCACAACCAGATGCAAAATACACCAAAGATTTATAAAGGGTATTGCCGGAAACTATCTCAGGAACAACTATGCCCTCTGCTTGACCAGCGACAGGATCATCTCCAAGTCCTTTTTTTATTGCTGCTTCTTTGCTGAGTATTAAATCTAATGCCAGGGGTCCAGAGAATGATGCATTTTTTATATTATCTGACGCCCAATTTTTTAATTTATTTGCCATTGTAGATGACTCCATATTCTCCATCACTATTTCACTTGCAGAAAGAAATGCAACTTTAGGTGGAGTCTGATTGAGTTTTGTTAGGCTGTTACAAATTTGTTCTGTAATAGTTTTTAGAGTGCTCTCGCTTGGTTTAATATTTACAGCCGCATCAGATACGATAATTCCTTTTTCACCAGTTTTTGGGGTAATGTAGAATTGGTGTACTATCTTATTTTTTGTTCTTAAATTATTTTTTCGAGATATTACTGATCTCATGAATACATCGGAATGTAAATCACCCTTCATTAATATATCAGCTTCTCCATTCCCACATATTGATGCTGCTACATTTCCTGCTTCTTCTTCGCTGTCTACCTCAACAATTCTATAATTTGCGATATCCCATTTTAGTAAACTTGTTTCTCTTTCAACTATTGATTTGTTGCCTATAAAAACTGGTTCTATTAAGCCTTCATCGTATGCCTGTTTTGCTCCAATTATTGAAGAGGCACTTTGAGAGTATGCGATTGCCACTTTAGCTCTGTTTTTATTTTTTTTTGCCAAGCTTAAAAGAAAAGAGGGAGCATTAACTTGAGATTGATCGGTTATGAAAGGGTTTTTAAACACTTTTCGTAAGCCTAACCAGAAGCAATTAACGAATTCATATCATCTTCAGAAATTCCAGAAACCTCAACAGGGGCTTTCATAGCATCTCTCCTAAATGGTTCTCCTAATTCTTGATTAAGCATTACTTCCAGAAAAGTCGTTTTCCCATTTTCCATTTGATTTTTAACAGCACCAGACAATTGATCTTTAAGTTCCTCCATAGAATTTGAAACTTTTCCGATAAAACCACATGCCTCTGCCATTTTTGCATAGGATACATTTAGATCCAGTTCAGTCCCTACAAAGTTATCTTTAAACCAAAGAGTAGTATTTCTTTTTTCAGCACCCCATTGATAATTTCTAAAAATAACCATGGTTATAGCTGGCCATTCACTTCTCCCAATAGAGGTCATCTCATTTACAGATATGCCAAAAGCGCCATCACCAGCAAAACCAATAACCGGTACTGTAGGTTTCCCTATTTTTGCACCAATTATAGAAGGTAAACCGTATCCGCAAGGCCCAAATAGACCTGGAGCTAAATATTTACGACCTTCTTCAAATGTTGGGTAGGCATTTCCGATTGCACAATTATTACCTATGTCCGAAGAAATAATAGCGTTCTCTGGTAAAGCGCTTTGAATAGAGCGCCAAGCCATCCTTGGTGACATTTTCTGGGGTTCCCTTTTTCTAGCACGTTCATTCCATGTTGTCCCAGGGTCATCATCTTCATGATCAAGCGATGTTAATTCTTGTGCCCATGCAGATTTTGTTTGAGCTATAAAAACAGATCTTTCATTCTTAGCAGAATCGTTTTCTACTATTTTTATATTTTCAAGCAGGCCGTCTATCACTTTCTTGGCATCTCCTACTATTCCTAAAGAAACTTTTTTTGTTAATCCTATTCTATCGCTATTAACATCTACCTGAATGATTTTGGCGTTTTGAGGCCAGTAATCAATGCCGTATCCAGGTAGGGTAGAAAAGGGGTTTAATCTTGTTCCTAAAGCTAAAACTACGTCAGCCTTTTTGATTATCTTCATGGCTGCTTTTGATCCATTATAGCCAAGTGGGCCGCAATGTAGAGGGTGAGAGCCAGGAAAAGCATCATTATGTTGATATCCTGTGCAAACTGGAGCGCCTAAAAGCTCTGCTAACTCAATACTCTTTTGTATAGCATCACTCAGAACTACTCCCGCGCCATTGAGTATAACTGGGAACTTTGAAGAAGATAAAAGTTTAGCTGCTTCATTTATCGTATTCTTTCCGCCTTCTGGTAATTCAAAGTCTACAATTTCAGGTATCTCGATATCTACAACTTGGGTCCAAAAATCTCTGGGAACGTTTATTTGAGCAGGAGCAGATGCTTTTTTTGCCCTAGAGATAACTCTATTTAATGTTTCAGCAATCCTTGTTGGGTCCTTAACTTCTTCTTGGTAGGCCACCATATCTTTGAAAAGGGCCATTTGCTCTACCTCCTGAAAGCCTCCTTGCCCGATTGTTTTGTTTGCTGCTTGAGGTGTAACCAAAAGAAGAGGAGTGTGGTTCCAGTAAGCTGTCTTTACAGGTGTTACAAAGTTTGTAATTCCTGGACCATTTTGAGCTACCATCATTGACATAGATCCAGTAGCTCTCGTATATCCATCAGCCATCATTCCGGCGTTTCCTTCATGGGCTGCATCCCAGAAGGATATGCCCGCACTCGGAAAAAGGTCAGAAATTGGCATCATTGCTGAACCAATTATACCAAAAGCGTTTGATATTCCGTGTTTTTGCAAAACTTTTACAAATGCTTCTTCAGTGGTCATCTTTGTCATTTTAATAATCCCTTGTTAAATTTTGCTAAAATTTCTGTTTTGAGTCTGATATAAATAAACTATTACTTATATTTTATAGGAGAAAATATATAAGGTGCAAAGCTTTAAATCAGGAGATGAAATAATACATTTTAGGGATGAAGGTCCTAGAAGTGAAATAGCTTTTGTTTTTGTTAATTCATTAGGAACAGATCTCAGGGTTTGGGATAATGTAATAAAAGAGTTAGATCAAAAATATCGAACTGTCAGAGTTGACAAGAGAGGTCATGGCTTGTCAACGAACTTTGAGAATAATATATCAATACCGATATTAGCTAATGATCTTAAGTTGTTGATATCAAGCTTGGAAATCAAAAACATCGTCTTAGTCGGACTGTCAATTGGAGGGTTAATAGCTCTCGAGTTTCTAAAATCAACCTCTTCTATTGTTACAGGTCTTATTTTGAGCGATACCGCGGCAAAAATTGGAACAAGTAATATGTGGTCCGATAGAATTACTAGAGTAAAAAGGGGCGGCATCGAGTCAATATCAGATGATATACTGTCCAGGTGGTTTTCAAATGATTTTCTTGTAAACCGTAATGAAGAGCTTCAACTTTGGAGATCGATGCTTACAAGAACTAGCACCTTGGGTTATTTAGGTTGTTGTAAGGCGATAGCTGATTGCGATTTGAGAGATGAAGCTAAAGCAATAAGTATTCCAACGCTATTGATAGTGGGAGAGGAGGATGGCTCTACTCCAGTTAATGTTGTTAAAGATACTGCTAATTTGATAAAAAATAGTGAATTTAAAATTATCGAAGGAGCAGGACATTTGCCATGTGTTGAAAAACCTAAAATCTTTTCAAATGAATTGCTTAAATTCTTAGGCAGGCTTAAGTGAATTTCATAGTAAATAAAAATTTTCCCAAAGGCCTTGTTATGCCAAAGGCTATTGAAGGACTGAGTATAGACACCTCATTGCTGAAATTTCTATTAAATTATTGCCCTAATTATAGAACTACAAATTTAACTAACTCTAGTAGTTTAGCAAAAAGCTTGAAGATAAAATCTCTTTACATAAAAGATGAGAGAGAAAGATTCAATTTAGGTAGCTTTAAAGCTACAGGGGCAACCTATGCAATAGCAAAAATGGCTTATAAGCTTCTAGAAAACAAAAGTGATGTTTCAAGAACTACGTTAGGCAATACTTTGAAGCCATACACCTTTGTGACCGCAAGTGCTGGGAATCATGGGATATCGATGGCCGTAGGCGCTCGCTTATTTAGTTCAAAGGCTGTCGTGTTTTTGTCTGAGACGGTACCAAAATCATTTTCTAGTAAGTTAGAAAGCTATGGAGCCAAAGTTGTTTTTAGCGGAAAAAATTATGAAGAGAGCATGCAAGATGCTGAAAAATATTCAAAGAAAAAAGACCATGTGCTGTTATCGGATTCAACGTGGGATACTTGCTCCTCAGGTATTGATGTGATGGAAGGTTATTTGATACTGGTAGAAGAGATTTTTGGTCAATTAGTGGAAGAAAAACAGGCTGACTCCATAACTCACGTTTTTTTACAGGCAGGCGTCGGAGGGTTTGCTGCTGCGATGGCAGCTTTAATAAGGAAAAAATTTCAACAAAGTTTGCAGATAATTGTTGTTGAGCCGAGTTCAGCAAACACTTTGTTTGAGTCAATAAAGAACAAAAAACCGACTAAGGTGTTCGGTGCCGACTCGGTTATGGGAAGGTTGGATTGTAAAGAGCCTTCCTTATCCGCTTTTTACTCTCTTTCACGCACATCTAATTACTTTATGCATATTAGTGATGAATATGTTCAAAAAAAAATAAATTTTCTCAATAGTTTGGGAATAAAGACGTCGGCTTCTGGTGGGGCTGGTTTAGCAGGTTTGATTTACGCTTCAAGTAACCAACTATTCGATATAGATAAAAATAGTAAAGCCTTAGTGTTTTTGACAGAAGGGGCAATTTAAAATTAATAAATTGAAAGCTTTCTCACTCTAGAAACTTTTTGTCAAATGGATAGCGCGTCAGATTCTCAAAACCAGTTTCTGTTACTAAGAGTTGGTCTTCAAGTTTGATTGAAAATGATCCATTTTCTCTACTTACTAAAGCCTCCACGCAGAGAGTCATTCCCGGTTTAAGTTCATAATCAAAAGCACCTTCTTCGAATTGCTCAGGGTAAGCAATCAAAGGAAATTCATCACAGAGGCCTACTCCATGAAACCTGCAGCTATATTGCTGTTTTTTATACATATTATCTAGTTGATGTCCTTTGAACGTTAAATCTTTAAAGTTAACACCTGGAGCAACAAGGTTAGCGTTTTCTAAAATATGATCTAATGCAACTTTGTAATCAGTTTTCATTTCTTTACTAGGCTCTTCGTCCCCAATCCACCAAGTTCTAGATATATCTGTGCAAATTGAATAGGGTCCAATTAAATCTGTATCAAAAGCTAGTATCTCATTATTGTTTAGAACTCTAGAGCCACATTCTTGAAACCAGGGGTTTGTTTTGGGCCCAGTTGTCAGCAGTCTTGTTTCAATCCATTCACCACCTCTTTTAATATTTTCTGCATGAAGTATCGACCAAATTTCATTTTCAGTCATCCCTGGTTGGACATTTTTTTCCATTATTTTTATTGATTTTTCACATGCTAAAATAGAACAACGCATTGCTTTAATTTCCTCATCGCTTTTAATTACACGGGCATGTTCCATAAGCTTTTCGCCGTTTTTAATTGAAAAATTAAGGTTCTCCAGCTCTTTAAGGCCTTCAATCATAATCTTATCAATCGCTAGTCCTCTTTTTTTTATTTTCTGCGATATAAAAAGTTCATTTACTTCCTGGGCAAAGGATTTAGCGGCTTTTTCAACATTGTCACCTTTAGCAAAATAAAACATTGAAGCGCCGCTTCTTACCTCATCAATATCAAGGTCATGCGTTTTAAGGTAAAATGGATTTTTTTGGTAATCCCATAAAACACAATACCCATTGCTCAAGATAAGACACGCTCTAAATGGATTATGAATATTCCATAAAATCATATTACTTGTTCCTGTAGCATATCTGATATTAAGAGGGTCGAAAAGTAATACGGCATCTATTCTCTGTTGTGACATCTCGTTTAATATTCTCTTTCTCCTGTAAGAGTTTATTGATAAAATATCTGGCAATGTTAAATTATCGGCCTTCCATTCGTTAATCGCTAAATTCGTGGGTTCGTAAAAAGCGTTAGCTTTTTCAGGGGCTTTGGAAGGATCTATTTTCCTATTTTTAGAAAAATTCTTCATAAAATAGCTCAATTTTTAATAACTTAGTTTATCATTATTTTAGGGTTTAAAAAATTAAAAAATTACACTAGATTGAATTCTAATCATGATTAGGAAAAAAATTGATGAAAAAGTTTCTATCAACTGAAGTTGCAGGAACAGTTTGGAAAATAGTTTGCGAAGAGGGTCAGCAGTTCTTGCCGCAAGATGACCTTATAATCCTTGAATCTATGAAAATGGAGATACCCCTTAAATTAGACTCAAAAGGAACTATAGTTAAAATTCTTGTAAATGAGGGCGATTTAATAAAAGAAGATCAAAATTTACTCGAATACGTTGATAGTGAATAATGTTTAGATTTTTCCTTATACTTAATATTTAAACTTTAATAAAATGAATAAGAACTTCAAACCTGAAAAGACATCCCAATCTGTGGCGAAAACTACATGCTACATGTGTGCTTGTAGGTGTGGAATAGACGTACATGTTAAGAATAATGAAGTAATTCACATTGAGGGTAATCGTGATCATCCTGTAAACAAAGGAGTTCTATGCGCTAAAGGCTCATCTGGAATATTCCAACATAAGGCTGCGTCTAGACTACAAAAGCCATTGTTAAGAGAGGGAGAGAGAGGTGAAGGAAAATTTAAAGAAATTTCCTGGGAAAAAGCTTTAGAAATAGCTGTTAAATGGTTGAAACCATTAAGAAAAAAATCACCAGAAAAGCTTGTTTTTTTTACTGGAAGAGATCAATCTCAGTCTTTCACTGGTTGGTGGGCGCAACAATTTGGTACACCAAACTATGCTGCTCACGGAGGTTTCTGCTCTGTAAATATGGCTGCAGCAGGAATTTATACAATAGGAGGTTCATTTTGGGAATTTGGAACTCCCGATTGGGATCAAACAAAATTACTGGTACTTCTTGGTGTTGCTGAAGACCATGATAGTAATCCTATAAAAATTGGCCTTGGTAAACTAAAAAATAGAGGTGGAAAGATTGTTGCTGTGAATCCAGTAAGAACCGGATATAACGCCATAGCTGATCAATGGTTAGGTATAAAGCCTGGGACAGACGGATTGCTTATACTCAGTCTTGTCCACGTATTATTGCAGAGAAAAAAAATAGATCTCGAATATTTGCAGTTTTTTACCAATGCTCCCTTTTTAGTAAGTGTGTCTGAGAGTAGTGATGATAATGGGATGTTTTTAAGGGACAAAGATGGAGTTCCTCTTGTTGTTGATCAAAAAACAAGTAAATTAAAGCAATTTACTGATAAAACAGTGATACCTGCCCTAACCAAAGCTCACAAAATAGGGGAGAAATCGTATACATCAGTATTCAGTTTAATGATTGAGAAATATCTAGATGAAAAGTATGCTCCGTCAAATGTTGCGGACGAATGTGGTATACCGGCAACTACAATTAATGGTTTAGCCGATCAAATAGCTGATGTTGCATTTAATCAAAGCATATCCATAAATCAAACTTGGACTGATTTTAGAGGGAAAAAAAGAGACAGGTTTGTTGGTAGACCTGTAAGTTTTCACGCAATGAGAGGAATATCGGCTCATTCAAATGGATTTCAAACTTGTAGAGCTATACATATTTTACAAATTATATTGGGAACAATTGATGTGCCTGGAGGCTTTAGATATAAACCTCCCTATCCTAAGCCTAGTAGTGCGCATCCCAAGCCTCACTTCAACTTTGGTAAAGATAGGCCCTTAGATGGACCGCATTTGGGTTATATAGCTGGACCTGAAGATCTAGGCTATAGAGAAGACGGATCTATGGCTAGAATTGATAAAGCTTATACTTGGGAAAATCCGATGTCTGCTCATGGTTTGATGCATACTGTGATCTCAAATTGTTATAACGGAGATCCATATAAAATCGATACATTGTTCATGTATATGGCAAATATGGCTTGGAATTCTTCGATGAACACTGAGGAAACTATTAAGAAACTTACAGAAAAAAATTCTGATACAGGTGACTATGTAATTCCTAGAATAATTTATTCTGATAGTTATTATTCTGAAACTGTTGCATATGCCGATTTAATTTTACCAGACACCACATATTTAGAGAGGCATGATTGTATTTCGTTGCTTGATAGGCCGATTGGAGAACCTGATATGGTTTGCGATGCAATTAGATGGCCTGTTGTCCAGCCAGATAGAGATGTTCGCGGATTTCAAGATGTATTATTGGATCTTGGTGTTAAGTTGCAATTGCCAGGCATGATTCAGGAAAATGGAGAAGCCCTTTACGGTAGCTATGCAGACTATATTCAACAACATGAAAGACGCCCAGGTGTGGGGCCGTTAGCTGGTTTCAGAGGAGAAGATCAGAAGTCATCTGGAAGAGGTGCTCCGAATGATAACCAGATTGAGTGTTATAAGGAGAATGGTGGTTTTTGGAGCGAAGAAATTCCTTTGGAGGCACAATATTATAAACCTTGGAATAAGTCTTATCAACAATGGGCCGTAAAGATGGGTCTTTATGATGCCGAGCAACCTTTTGTATTTCAGATTTACTTGGAGCCTTTAGCGAAGCTTCAAAAAACCAGAGATTTACCAAAGCATCTCAAACCAAAAAAAGAGCTTGAAAAAAGAATTTCTGAAAAAATGGATCCGTTACCTATTTGGTGGTCTAACGTTGATCCGGAAAAGGCAAAGTCTTTTCCCTACAGCGCTATTACTCAAAGACCGGCTGCAATGTATCATAGTTGGGGTAGTCAAAATATATGGCTTAGGCAGATACATGGTTCTAATAAGCTGTTTGTTTCTGAGGACATATGGGCTAAACATAGTTTTACGGACGGAGATTGGGCAAAAGTAACTTCCGAAACATCGTCAATAACTGTCCCTGTAGCATTAATGAGAGGCCAAAATAAGGATACTATTTGGACTTGGAATGCGATAGGAAAGCGGTCAGGAACTTGGGGGCTGGCAAATGATGTGGATGAAGCAAAGAAAGGTTTTCTTCTTAATCATCTTATTTCAGACCTTCTGCCTGAAAAACCTGATGGTTACAGATGGAGTAATTCAGACCCAATAACTGGGCAAGCCGCATGGTACGATCTTATGGTAAGAATTGAGAAAGTTGACAACAAGAAAGAGTTATCATTACCTCAATTCCCAATAATCAAATCGCCAATTGCTACCGGAAAAAAACAAGTTAAATAGTGAGTTTTAATGACAGATTTACCAAAATGTGAAAATAAAAAATTGGGATTGTTAATAGACTTGGACATTTGTGTTGGCTGTCATGCTTGCGTAGTGAGTTGTAAAGAGTGGAACTCATCAGGTGATACAAAACAACTTAGCGATGTAAATGCTCATCAGAAGGAACCTATTGGAACGTTTCTTAACCACGTTCATTCTTATGAGAAAGAGAATATGGATAAGAATGAAAGTGAACCTTTTTATTTTCCAAAGTCATGCCTCCATTGTGAAGATGCACCCTGCGTAACAGTTTGCCCTACTGGTGCAAGCTACAAGAGACCTGAGGACGGAATTGTATTAGTAAATGAAGACGATTGTATGGGTTGTGGTCTTTGTGCATGGGCTTGTCCTTACGGGGCAAGAGAACTTGATTTATTAAGCGGTGTAATGAAAAAATGCACACTTTGCGTTGACAGAATTGATAATCAAGATCTTCCAGAAGAAGACAGAGTCCCTGCTTGTGTGAAAAGTTGTCCTACGGGAGCAAGATCTTTCGGAGATTTTAATGACCCTAATTCAAAAGTTTCAAAAATTTCGAGAGATCGTAGTGGTGTTGACTTAATGCCTGAAATGAAAACAAAACCAGTAAATAAATATTTGCTGCCTAGAATAAAATCGAACTTTGACAAAGAATTAGATAGAAAAGAAAGTTCTGAATTAAATGTTTCAGGCTTCCTTAGTTGGGTTGATAAAGCTTTAGATAAACTGTAATGCATCCAGCTCCTTCTATAATACTTTTTACTATTTTATCAGGTTTTGGTTTTGGCGTTATTACATGGATTGGGATACTTCAATATTTTTCCATGGTTTCCTCATTAGAAGTTATTTCTTTTTCAATATTAGGCGGATTCTTTGCAGTAATAGGGTTAATTTCTTCTACTTTTCATTTAGCAAATAAAAAAAATGCTATTAAGTCATTTTCACAATGGCGTTCAAGCTGGTTGAGCAGAGAAGCGGTAGCCTCGGTTATTTGCTTATCATTGGTGTTTATAAATGTAAGTTTTGTTTTTTTTGAAAAATATAGCCTTTCTTTAGTGGGTATAACGGCTTCAATCTTTAGCTTTATTACCGTATTTACGACATCAATGATTTATGCCCAATTAAGATCTATTCCTGCTTGGAATACAATGCTTACGCCTTTAATTTTTCTTTCAGCTTCAATACTTGGAGGCGCTATTTTATTAAAACAGGATTATGCGCTTTACGGATTGGTATTTTTTTCGGTGATCCAACTATTGTTTTGGGTATACAGCGATTCTTCAGAAAAAAATATGAAAACTAATCTATCTACGGCTTTGGGATTTAATGAAAATAACTCAATAAGGTCATTCGATAAAGCCCATACAAATCAGAACTATCTTTTGAATGAAATGGTTTATAAAGTTGGGAGGAAGCACTCTAAACGTATTCGTTACATATCTTTTTTGTTTGCTGTTTTAATTCCCTCAGGGCTAATACTTTTAAATAACCATGACAGTTATTTAGTTGCATTTATATTCTCATTTTTACATCTTTTAGGTTTATACTTTTCTCGATGGTTGTTTTTTGCAGAAGCAGTGCATGTCGTTAGCTTTTATTACGAAGGTAACTAAGCCTTATTTCGATCACTTCTTTTTTAACATTCTTGAATAAGAAGACTGGATAATCTCAACAAGAAATAAAATCAAAACAGAAAAATAGAAAGTTGATTTCGACATTGGTTGAAGTTCATAATTAAAAATACTTATCTGCAGCAGTGGGTTGTGATTTGCATGGGCTGCAGCTGGACCTGCTTCTCCGATTAAAACAATCCCAACGATTAGCAGAATAAATAACCCTAATATTTCAAACATTTTATTCTTCTCAAGAAACTCTGCAACATTGTCTGCTAGAACGAGCATAGCTATACCAGATATGATTATCGCAAGAACTAGTAAAGCCATTACTTCTGTAATTGCCAAAGCAGAAAGAATTGAGTCAAAGCTAAATATAAGGTTCATTAGTACTATAATTAGAATCAACTGAGTTGTGCTAGCAGATCTTTTGTTTTTGTGACCTTCAAGATGTTCAGATGAAATTAAGTGATGAATTTCTGTAACAGCAGTATAGATTATGAAAATTCCTCCAAAGAAAAATACTATTGTTGAAAAGTTAACTCCTCCCGTCAAAATCCCTGTAATAGTAAACTCAAAAAAGGGTTCTTTTAATTTATCTATTAATATTACAACCACAAAAAGCAAAATAATTCGAAATAAAACAGCCATAATTATTCCCCAAAACCTTACAAACTTTTGTTTTTCTAGGGGGGCTCGTTTCGATTGGAGCGATATATAAAGTAAGTTATCAAAGCCCAATACTGCCTGAAGAAAGACTAACATCAATAGATTAAAAAAATTCTCAAAAGTAAATAAGTCCATAATCTATTTATGCTATACGAAAAAAAAATCGCAAGCATTAATAAAAATAATTATCATACCTTTGTATTTAATGAGCAGTAACTTCGGTTGAATAAATTTGAACCAAATAAGGTCATTGAAAATCTTAGTGTTATGTGCAAATATTGAATTGCGCTTAAAACAAGATTAGAAAACTTAGATTTTTATTTTGGAAAAGCGAAATAGGGGACTTTAAGACAATTTAAAATTGGAGGAAAAATGAAAATAATCAGTAAATTAAATGTATTGATTTTGTCGACTATAATATCGCTATCTATAACTCTTCCTGGCTTTGCAAAAGTAGTAGGGGACAAAATTATACTTGGCGCTGCCGTATCGTTGACTGGCAAATATTCAACGAATGGTGAGCATACTAAAAATGGCTATAATATGGCTGTAAAACGAATTAATGAAATGGGTGGTGTTAAAGTTGGTGGAAAGAGTTACAAGTTTGACATTATTTATTATGATGATGAGTCAGATTCTTCAAGGGCTGCTCAACTTGCTGAAAGATTAATTAAGCAAGATGGTGTAGAGTTTATGCTTGGCCCTTACAGCTCAGGACTGACTAAGGCAATTGCTCCAGTCACAGAAGAAAATCAGATCCCAATGGTAGAGGCGAATGGTGCATCTAGATCTTTGTTTACGAAGGGTTATAAGTACCTCTTTGCGGTATTATCAGCTGCAAATCAATACTTAGAAGTAGCAATCGACCTTGCGGTGGAAAAAAATGGTGGTAAACCTGTCAATATTGCTATGGCATTTGAGCAGGACGCTTTTTCTCAAGACGTAAGGTTAGGTATTTTAGACGCAGCCAAGAGAACCGGTTCAAAAATTACTATCGATGATAAATTGCCAAAAGAATTAAATGATATGGCTGCAACGTTGGCAAAGGTAAAAGCAACAAAACCTGATGTTCTAGTTGTTTCTGGGCATTCAAAAGGGGCCTTAACGGCAATTAGACAGATCTCTGAAATGAAGGTTGATGTTCCTATGTTGGCAATGACGCATTGCGATGCATCAAAGCTTGCTAAGCAACATGGAAGTAAATCTCAATATGCTCTTTGTGCTGCTCAATGGCATAAAAGTTTGACATATAAGGACAAATTCTTTGGAGATGGAATGCAGTTCGATAAAGAATTTACTGCGATGTATGGTTACGCCCCACCATATCAGGCCGCTGAATCAGCAGCAGCTTTAGTTGTTTTTAAAGACGCTTTTGAAAGAGCAAATTCTTTCGATAGAACTAAAGTAAGAGATGCTCTTGCTAAAACAGATATGCAAACCTTTTACGGGAACATAAAATTTGCAGAAACTGGTCAAAATACAGCTAAACCAATGGTTCTATTTCAGGTGATATGTGATGGAGATAATTGTGAAAACAAAGTTGTTGCACCAACAAAATGGGCATCTACTGAGTTAGTTCATCCGATCCCTAAATGGTCTGATAGATAAAGCAAAGTTTAGAAGTGCCTCAGGTTATTTCTGAGGCACTTTTTTTATTATGGATTTATTAATTTTTCAAAACCCTATTCTGATCGTGCAAGCTAGCCTTGATGGAATTTTATTGGGGATCCTTTTTGCTTTGATTGCGTATGGCATGGCTCTTCAATGGGGTGTTATGAATATAATAAATATCGCACAGGGGGAACTTGTTATATTGGGTGGTTACATAGCATATTTTCTCTATATTTCTGGAGTTCATCCAGCTTTTGGTATTATTGTTTCTCCGGTTATTATGTATTTTCTTGGCGTTGGAATGTATAAAGCTGTGATTTATAGGGTTGTAGATAGAGACATGTTTATTTCGATACTTGCTACTTTCGGTATAAGCATTTTAGCCCAGCAATTAATGAATTCGGTTTTTGGGTCTGATGTGGTTGTTGCGCAGTCTAATTTTGGTACAACTTTTCTTTTCAATTATATGGTGACGTTACCTAATGCAAAAATATTTTCAGCATGCATAAGCTTGATTTTTGCTGTAATTTTAGTTGGTTACATGAGGTATTCAAAGCTTGGGAGAGCAATACGTGCTACTGCACAGAACGCTAGAGCAGCTAAAATATTGGGTGTTGACACGGATAAGGTATATGCAGCAACTTTTGGTATAAATGCTGCGATTTGTGGAGTTGCCGGTGCTTTAATTGCTATAACCTTCACGTTGCACCCATATGTTGGCCTCCCTTATACAGTCCGTTCTTTCATGATTGTTATAGTGGCAGGACTAGGCAACCTTCCTGGTGTTGCGTTATCAGGCATGGGTTTAGGGGTTTTCGAAGAATTTTCAGATTATTTATTTGGTACTGAATTTAGAATTGCTTCAGTATTTTTATTGCTAGTTTTAATACTTGTTTTCCGCAGATTCAAACTTTCTAGAAAAAGGGAATATCTAAAGTGATGAGAAGCAAAAAAATCTTTTTTTTACTTGTGATTCTAGGGTTGATTGCTCCTTTTCTTTTTCCGGCCTTTAAACTTCAAATGTCGATAATGTGGATTTTAGTTGTTCTGGCGTTAACTTGGGATGTGCAGGGTGGACAGATGGGATATAATACCTTTGGGAATATCGTATTTTTTGGTCTAGGGATGTACTTGTGTGCTGCGACTCAAATAGGACTTTTTTTTCCTTTGGGAGAATGGACCGCAGCTGGAGGGGAAAAAACATTTGTACATAATTCAGAGCAATATTTTCAAGGTTTGTTTCTAGGTCTAATTGTTGCAGCCATCGTTCCTGTTTTTGTAGCAGTATTCATAGGCTATGGAATATTAGGTTTACGAGGTCATTATTTCGCAATTTGTACATTGGGTTTAGGGATTGCAGCAGGAGAGTTTGCGGGGGGTATAGAGATTATAGGAGCCGGGCAGGGAATGACGTCTCCTCCATGGCCTAAAGGCATTGGTAATACTGAATTAAGAGGAGAATTTTTTTATTATATCTGTTTTGTTTTGATGATTTGTTCGTTCTTGTTTTTGCGTTGGGCTTATAGTACGAGATTTGGCCTTGTTTTAAACGCTATTAGAGATAACGAAGATAAGGCTGAGGCTATGGGAATTAACACAATGAAGTTCAAAATATCTGGTTGGATGGTGTCAGCTTTCTTTGTGGGTATAGCAGGCGGGTTAATGGGAAATATGATTGGGTATATAGAGCCCGTAGAAACTGCTTTTCCTGGCAGAACTTTTGGGGTTTTTATGGTGCTAATGGCTATATTGGGAGGTAAAGGTACGTTAATTGGCCCAATAATTGGCGCTATTGCGTTCCATCTTTTCAAGGAAGGTTTCTGGACTTTTTTCCTAGGCTGGCAATACGTAGCTTTAGGCGCTCTTATAGTTATTGTTGTCGTATTTTTTCCTGAGGGGATTATGGGCTATCTCAGAGAAAAATTTCCAGAACGTTTTGGAGAAGTTGTTGATGAAAAAAACCGTAAATCTCAAGTTGAATTGAGCTAGTAATGAATATTCTTGAAGTCAAAGATGTATCTAAATCGTTTGGAGGCGTTAAGGCCAATCAGTCAATTTCTTTAAATGTTGAAGAAGGAAAGATAGTTGGTTTAATTGGGCCCAATGGTTCTGGAAAAACCACACTCTTTAATTCGATCTGTGGTACGCACCCTATAAACAGCGGTTCAATAAAATTTTATCAGAAAGAAGTCTCAACACTCCCGATTCCTCTGGTAGCTAGGTTAGGCCTGTTGAGAACGTTTCAGCAAACTCATATTTATGGAAAACTAAACTGTATACAAAATATGATAATAAGCGCTAAATCTGAAAGCACAGGACTGTTTTCAGTGTTTAGTAAAATCCCCACCACATTAAACGATAAGGCTGAAGCATTGTTAGAATTTGTTGGACTTTATCAAAAAAGACTTTTGCGCGCAGGGGATTTATCGTTTGGACAGCAAAAATTACTTGAATTAGCTATGGCATTAATGAATGAACCAAAAATGCTATTATTAGATGAGCCCACAGCCGGTATAAACCCTACACTTATAAATGGGATAATTGATAGGCTGATAAGAGTTAATAAGGACTACGGGATTACGCTTCTTATAATTGAGCACAATATGAGAGTAATTATGAGCCTTGCTGAAGAAATTTTTTGTTTAGCTCACGGGGAGTTGATTGCAAAAGGAACTCCTGAACAAATTAAGAATAACAAGAATGTTATTGATGCATACTTAGGAACACAGTAGATGGAAAATCACTATTCAGTTTTAGGAAAACCACCTTCAAGGCAATACCTAAAGGAGCTTTCTGGAGATAATCCAAATCTTATTATAGAGGGTCTTGTAGCTGGTTACGGGAAAATGGAAATTTTGCACGGAGTAAATTTGTATGCCCAGAAAGGTCAGTCTGTTTGTCTCATAGGTCCAAACGGGGCAGGGAAGTCGACAATTTTGCATTCTATCTATGGTTTCACTGATATTACAAAAGGTGATATCTCAATTGCTGATCAAAATATTACGAATATGTCTTCTGCTCAAAAATTAAAAAGTGTTGGAGTTGCTTACATCATGCAGGAAAACTCTGTTTTCCCTGACATGACAGTGGAAGAAAATTTATTAATGGGAGCTTTTTTGCTTGATGATAAATCAAAAGTCTTAAAAGAAGTTGATAGAATATTTTCCAAATATGAAAGATTAAATCAGAGAAGGAGCCAGCCTGCTAAAGTGCTGTCGGGAGGAGAAAGAAGACTTTTAGAAATTTCTAGAGCATTAGTTATGCAACCCTCTGTTCTTTTGGTGGATGAGCCGTCAATAGGGTTAGAGCCCAGGTATATAGATATGGTTTTTGAAATATTAAGAGAACTGCAGTTTAATGAGGGAAAGACAATTGTTCTCGTTGAGCAAAATGCTACTAAGGGTCTTGAGTTTGCTGATATAGGTTATGTATTATCTGCGGGAGATGTAGTTCTTGCTGACAAAACAGATGCGCTTTTAAAAAACAAAGCTGTAGGCAAACTTTTTTTAGGAGGTTAAAAAAATATGGAAAATGTGCTTGAGTATCTGGCTAAAAATAAAGAGCGGTTTGTAGGAGAGCTTTCAGAATTTATATCGATTCCTTCAGTATCAGCTTTGCCAGAACATTTTGGTGATATTAAAAAAGCTTCAGAATGGTTAAAGGAAAGAATGACTTTGGCTGGAGTTGAGAATTCAGAAATAATGGAAACAGGAGGTCATCCTAGTGTTTATGGAGACTGGTTGCACGCAGGTCCTGATAAACCTACGATCTTAGTATATGGGCATTTTGATGTTCAACCTATTGATCCTATCGAGCTTTGGGAAGGTGATCCTTTCTCGGGTCTTGTTAAAGGCGATAGAATTTTTGGAAGAGGAGCCTCAGACGATAAGGGATCAATGCTTATTCCAATTATATCTTTTGAAGCGATATTAAAGTCCGAAGGAAAGTTTCCTGTAAATATAAAGTTCTTGTTTGAAGGTCAGGAAGAAGTTGCATCCCCTGATATGCCTAAATTCGTATTTGAAAATAAAGAAAAACTCTCTTGTGACATGATTTTTTCTGCTGACGGCGGCCAATTTTCAGAAACAGAGCCTAATCTAGTTGTAGGGCTAAAAGGAATATTGGGGCTCGAGATCAAGGTCACGGGACCAAAGTCAGACAAGCATTCGGGTATGCATGGAAACGCTATAGAGAACCCAATTATGGCACTTTCAAAAATAATAAGCTCCATGAAGGATGAAGATGGTAGAATATCGATAAGTGGTTATTACGATGATGTCATCGAACTTAGCAACTCTGACCGAGAGGAAATTTCAAAAGTTCCTTTTGATGAAAGCAAATACATCCATGATATGGGGGTTAAGGAAGTTTCTGGAGAAAAAAGTTATACCACTATGGAAAGAATGGGTGCCAGACCTTCTTTTGATTTAAATGGTATTTGGGGTGGATTCCAGGGCGAGGGTACAAAAACTGTATTACCCTCTGAAGCTACTGCAAAAATAACTTGTCGTTTAGTCTCAAATCAAAAACCAAAAAAAATATTTGAACTTGTTAAAACTCATGTTTTCAGTAATTTGCCAAAAGGCGTCACAGCAGAAGTAATTTCGTTACAAGATGAAGGAGAGCCTTTTCAAGTTCCTGACGAACATCTATCTACTGAGATGGCTCGGGATGTTTTAAAGGAGATATACAATAAAGATCCATATATAATTAGAATTGGTGGTTCTATACCAATTTTATCTGCTTTTTTAAAACATTTAGGTGTTCACGGAACTATGTTTGCTTTTGGTTTGGACGACGAAAATATTCACGCACCAAACGAGTTTTTTAGAATTAGTAGTTTTGTAAAAGGTCAAGAAGGTTATTGTAGATTGTTTTATAGATTAGGTACGGTAAAAAATGGTGAAAAATAGAGTTTTGAAATATCTTTCTGTATTAGTATTCTTATTATCAATTTTTTTCTCTTTTGAAGGTTTAAAAGCTGAGACAAAAGGCACTGATATTTTTTCAAAAGATCAAATAGACATTATTAAAAAAATGGCTATTGAGGCAATGTTAGAAAATCCTGAAGTCCTTATTGAAGTCAGTAAGATATTGAAGGAAAGAGATGAAATAAAGAAAAGTAAAAATATTTCCAGATTATTAGAAGAATATAGAAGTGAACTTTTTGACGTTAGTGATACCGGTATATTAGGTAACCCAAACGGCGACATAACAATAGTCGAGTTCTTTGATTACAATTGCTCTTACTGTAAAGTTGCTGCTCAAAACATTAGGAGTCTTATAAGGGACGATGGCAATATAA
>Ga0115011_10000432_pt1 | contig 34296 bp, 21 predicted proteins | sample TroAtlMetagenome_2_FD_88705 | JGI IMG/M metagenome (GOLD analysis project Ga0115011, IMG submission 88705) | Marine eukaryotic phytoplankton communities from Atlantic Ocean - Tropical Atlantic ANT8 Metagenome | ecosystem: Environmental > Aquatic > Marine > Oceanic | place: Tropical Atlantic... | reverse complement strand
GCTTCAAAACAGTTCAGTGTAATTCGGTATTTCGTAACTCCGTGTTTGAGCTGAGTTAACCAGGTAAGTTGGGTAGCGTTGTAGTTGGTCAGATTTTTAATTTCGTCTTTGATCTTTGAAATCTCATTGCTAGTTGGATGTGCAGGGTTTTTAACAGAACACTCAAAGCGAGGGAAATCCCATAACCCTTCCCAACGTTCACCTGCTTCACATTGCCGAATCAAGACGGTCTTTGATTGGGGGTCACGTAACACCACGGAAACTTCGAATAAGTCTTCATACTTTGTTTTCTTTTTAGGCTTGGGGATTCGTTCCCAGCACTGTTCTGCTTTGGTAGGGCAAATCGCTTTTAGAGGACAAACTTTACAATCAGGATTTTGTGGAGTACATACGAGCGCACCTACTTCCATTAAAGCCTGATTGAAGTCGGAGATATTTTTGCGAGGTAGAATCCACTCGGCAAATTGCCAAAATCGTTTTTGAGAATTGCTGGACATGACGTCGTCATCATGGAGAAGTAATCTGGCAAACAGCCGATTGGTATTGGCTTCGACGATCGGCAATCGTTGATTAAGAGAAATCGAAAGAATAGCTCCGGCCGTATATCTTCCGACACCGGGAAGTGCCAGTACTGATTCAAAGTCGGTCGGGAAGTCTCCATCGTGCTGGTCTCTAATAACTTGTGCTGCCGCATGCATTTGGCGAGCTCTGCGATAGTACCCGAGTCCTTCCCAGTAACGTAAAACCTCTTGTTGTTCAGCATTCGCAAGGGTAACAACATCAGGAAAACGCTCCATGAACCGTTCGAAGTATGCAATCACGGTCGTGACTTGTGTTTGCTGGAGCATGATTTCACTAACCCAACTTCGATACGGGTGTAAGTCATGTCGCCACGGTAAATCCCTTGAGTGGCGTTGATACCAATAAAGAACACGTGTTCGCAATTTCTGTCGCCAGGAGGCAGCTGGAAACTCAAAGGGCTCTGCAGACTTGTCGGTCATTCCCAGTCCTCGGAGAGTTCCACGGTTGAAATCTTCCGTCCCTCTTCAGTGAGAAAGTTGAGCAGGTGTGCAATTAACGCTTTTCTTAAACTTGGGCGCGCCATCTGCCAGGTAATTGTTCCCGGGTTGACATCGTTTAGCTTGATTAAGTGATAGCCAAACGCAGTCTTTACTGGTTCACTAATCTCACCCGGTTTTAGTTTGAAAGCCGCGGTATTGAATTCCCGAGGCATCGCACCGTTAAATTCAATCAGCCCGACAATCCCGTCTTTTTGGCCGGTCGGACTGTCTGAAAACTGCCTAGCCGCTTCGGCAAATGTTACTTCCTTCTCACGAATCCGGGCCAGCAAATTCTCGGCTAGAGCCAGCGTTTGCTTTTCTGTTCGTGTCGGCTCTTGTTTGACATGTAACAGGATTTGAGAGACAAGCAACTGAGTGCCATCGAATTGCATTCTTCGTTGGTTAAAGAAGTTTTCGTAATTCTTGTCCGTTAGCAACTGCCGGGAGTACTTAGGCCAGGAGATTTGCCAGGCGATTTGATGCTCCAGTTCTTCCCGATTAATTTGCTTTTCATTCAGGTAATCTTTCAGCGTTTGATTTTTAAGAGCAAGTCGTTTCTCCAGACGGATAACACCCAGCTTGATATCATCATCACTTGCTCTTTGATTGATCCTTTCCAGATAAGCCAATGCCAATCGACGCTGAATAGCACCCTGGAGAACTTGACTCCGTAACCGTTGGTATGCCTCTGATTTGGTGGGGGTCTCACCTAAGAGCGATTTTAATTCCGCGAGCAGCGAACCTTTATAGATAGGGTCGTCATTGACAGTGGCGATGACGACATCAGCGGCGTCTTGTGCTGTGACGTAGCGACTGGTTGCGAGCAGTAAGATCGCCATTCCTGCAAACAAGGACAGAAAGAAAACGTTGTGCTTAGGGAAGTGGGATATCATTTAGCTCAAACTCCACTTGTCGTTTCAGGAGTAGTGCCGGCGTATGGTAATGGAATGTAAGAGTTTCCAATTTTACGGCCGATTCAAAAGTATACCGGTAAGTTACTGATTGTTTCTTTTGGGCGATGGTTTCGCGGCGAGGTTTACTAAGCAGCGTGGCATTATCAGAGGCTAGATAGACTTGATTACGAGTGGTCCAACCGCGATGAGACTCAAATGCATTGCCAGCGTCTTCGTAATGGATTTCAACTTCAACGACTGTTTCCTTTTGCGTCTGCTTCACGCTACCGACCGTTACAGTGACACCCGCTCTGCGTTGCTGCTTGGGAAAAGAATTTACTGCTTGTAAATTGGAGAATTCAAAATGTTCTTTACGTCCAGGAACCATCGCTGAAACAGTGCCCTTCAGAAAACTTAGCTGTTCGGCTTCCTTACCCGGCAGAGAAAAAGGAAGTTCGACTTCGACTAAGGGAGCTGTTCCTTCGACATTGAGTGTTTTCTCACCTTCAATTCGTGGAGCCAGTTCCGCTCCCGTGTTATCGATTGCTTTAAGGGAGGAGGTGCTCATCGTCAGGTAAAGAGGACGAACTCGAGGTTCCCAGCTAATTTGAAGCGTAATGGCACAGTGGGTTGACATGGGGATTTGCAAGTCCCGACTGGAACGAATCTTAACGGCAGCAATTCGGAATGGCCCAGCGTATTGGGCATTGTTCTCGCGTTTTTGAATTCCCTCCAGCCGGCGTTTGATCAGTATTTGATTTGGATGTGGTGCGAAGTATGGTTCAATATCAAGGTCAGCCAGGTCGAGGATATTATCGAGTGCCTGATAGAAAGGCACGTCTGCGAGGTTCAATTCTATCGAGTCTCCAAGATCACGACTTGTGGTTATGATATTGCCAGTCTGTGTTTCTAATTCTTTGATAACATCCGGTAGACGGTAGATGCCGGTCAGTGAAAATTTAGAGCCATTGGCAGTTTGGATAGCGACATCCTCATATAGAGTTTGTCGAATGCGCCCCAAACGAGTTCGGACTTCGGACGAGTATGATTCTAAGTCGGTGGGCAATAAATCCAATACTCTTGGCCCTTCTGCGATTAAGGCCCGCTCAGCTTGCTGGCGTTGTTGCAGTTGACCACTGTTCAGAAAAGGAATCGCTTGCCTGACGAACTCAGTAAGTTCCGGTTGAGTTTTTACATTACTTGCGGGCTGCTCCTGTGAATGTAAATCAGCAGCAGGCATTGGCAATGTAAACAGAGCAAGCAACGATGATAGTAGCAGACGAATCATAAGACTATTATACGTTGGGTGATTTGATGTGGCTGACAATTCCTGAGATATAGATATCCTCTTCGAGGATCTGTACGCTCTGATTTTTTAAGGGAAGAGCATCCTGCATACGTTCAATGCCTGTTCCGCCGATCGGGGAAAGGGCTGTTTGAGCGCCGACCAGTTTGGGAGCAACAAAGACGTGAACTTCATCGATCAGGTTTTGGTCTAGGCAAGCGCCCAGCAATGCTGCCCCCCCTTCAATGAGGACGTTCGTAAAGTCTCGGCTAGCTAAATCCCGGAGTAGTCCTCTTACAATTTCATCCTCGTTTTCGAATGTCAGTACCTCGACACCGTGTTCACGTAAGTTTTCTAGGTGAGTTGGATCCGCCTGGGGGCCAGCCGTTACGATGACAGGCTGTTGTTTGGCCGTGCTTACGAGGTGAGAGTCGAGTGGCAAAGCGGGAGTTCGGGCCACCACGATTCTGGTTGCCATTCGGGGGCCTGCGGGCCGGGCGTTTAAGGAGGGATTGTCAGCTAAAGCAGTTTGATGTCCAACGACGATAGCATCCATTCGCCCCCGGATTTGATGGACAATTGCGCGCGATGTCTCATTGGAAACCCATTGGCTTGAGCCGGTATAAGTAGCAATCTTTCCATCGAGTGTCATGGCCCACTTTCCGATCACCCAGGGACGATGATGTAGTTGTTGCATGACAAATGGAGCATTTAATAATTCCGCCTCCTGCTGGGCAATACCGGTAATGACTTCGATGCCAGCCTCTCGAAGTTGCTCAATTCCGCGTCCGTCGACTTGAGGAAAGGGATCTTGCATTGCGATGACAACGCGTTTGATTCCGGATTCTATGAGGGCTTGGCTGCAGGGAGGAGTTTTGCCGTGGTGTGCACAAGGTTCCAGTGTGACGTAGAGAGTCGCCCCGGTTAAATCTTCTTTTTGACACGCGGCTAAGGCGTTCACCTCAGCATGCGGTCCACCAAAGCGTTCGTGCCAGCCTTCCGCAACGAGTTCGTCATTGACAACAATGGCACAACCCACCATCGGGTTCGGTTCCACCGCTCCCTGTCCTCGACGTGCAAGATCCAATGCATACTGCATCCATCGTCGATCACTATCGCTGGTCATGAAATATCTGCCTTCGTCTGAGAACTAATCAGGAATCCATAAACCGGATCCTTCGGAGTCTCCCGCGTTGTTCGAGTCTGAACCTGGTGTCCAGATACCGCCTTCGGATTGATCGCTAGCAGGTCCGGAAGGGATGGCACGAGTGCCATCAGGGTTCATGACTCCCATTTGAACTAGTAGCCCATATAACTGTTCGGCGATCCCCGGTTCGTTAATATGGTCGGTTTCCAACTTGCGAATCAGGTCAGATGCAGCCTGAGCTTCTTGATTCATCAGTCGCAACGGTATTTCACGCAGGAGCCAGGCGGCAGGAGATTCATTTTGAGCGGTGATTTCTGCTTTTGCCAATTCAACGAGTTCGAGCCGGCCTTCGAGCGAATCACGACTTTCCAACAAAGCAGCATATACGTCAGACATATTCACGTGTGGAGGCTTTTCATCACGTTTGACAATTTCTTCAGCCGCATTGATAAACCCTCTCCGGAATCCAACAAAGTAACAGCGTTGGTAGACATCGCCGAGTTGTTGTGTATTAAGTTTTGAAACGTCGTACCGCGCCAGTCGGATATCAGGAACCTGATTGAGGTCAACGTCAGATGGATCGACAGCTTCAAAACCATTCAGATTGAGAGATTCACGCACTTCATTGAGAGTGGCATTGTGATCGCGACATTGAAGGTTGGATTCAATGATCAACAGACAGGCCTCGAGCTTGATTCTGCCTTCGAAGTCAACCGAGGCCTCTTCGGGAGTCATGCCTTCTAATGCAGCGAGCTTAATCTTAGGAAATATATTGGTAAGACTGGTGTTCCGATGCTCCAGCGAAAGTTCCTGAATCTTTTCCTGAGGAGTGTCCTCAGGAAAAACAGGATTCCACGCCATACTGTCGGTGAGCACAGGCACCTGAGAGATCTCTTCAGTCGAGTCCGGTTTTCCTAGCTTCCCGTCGGCAAGATCCGTCAGGGCATCCCCGGCAGTTTGTTCGCCACCGATGGAGCTTGGGACAAGTTCAATTCGAGCTTCACGGTCGGTTTGCTTACCAAACAGATAGATCGAGGCAATCCCTATGGGAACCTGTTCGAGAGTCAGGTCAGCACCACTTTGGGGTTGAGGTCGATCGGTAAGAACAAAGATCGCGCGGGGAGGAGGATTGTCCGGATCCTCATTAGAAAATCCAGGGGAAGGGACAAGGCGAGCCTGATCACTGGCAACAAGTAGTTCCTGTACTTCGTCTAAGTCTGCCACGTAGTATAGGACTCGGTTGATTGGTTGTACGTCAGGATTAGACTGGTTTTCAAGCATTTGAGCATAAGCTTCGGCTTCAATAGCCTCATCCGAAGCATTATCGATTGTGGCAAGGTAGTCTCGCCAGGCATCGGCACCTTCATCCTGTCCAAGGTAAGTGTTTAGAACAGCAAGGGCTTTCATTAGGACTTGATCGTCGTTGTTTTCCTCTAGGAGATCTTCCGTTTTATCCAGAGCTAAGAACCATGCGCCTCGGCGAGACAGTTCGGTAATTTCTTCATAGGCATCAGCATAAGCTGCGCCGTCAGCTATCGGGGGTAACGGCAAACGTTGTTTCAGTAGTAGCGGGTAGTCTGGGTTTTGCACGAATTCAAACATTCGCATGACGGCCTGTTGATTGCCGCGGGAAATCGCCGATGCCAAGGTGAGATGTGAAAATGCAGCGAATAGATTGCCTGAAGCGAACAGAGCATCAGTCACTCCCTGGATAGCCGGCAGGATCAACTGAGGGATCTGCTCGGTGGATGAGTGTTCAAGACATTTCTGAACATATTCCATGACTTTGTGAGGTTCATCGGCACTGGTGATGGCACGCTGAGCCCAGGCAGTAGAGTTTTCTGGTTCGACGTCGAGAAACTCGAGAGCATTTTCCTGAGCCGCATCTATCTGACCAGTCGCCATCAAAGCGATTCCTTTGATGGCCAGCAGGCAAGCGAGGTTTCCTTTCTCTTCAATGAAACTATCGACTTGTTTGAGTGTGGCAATGTACTGCTCACCTTCAATCGCCGAGGAGAGTTTATCGAGTTCTTTGACGATATGTTTGCCACAGCAGAATCGTATTTTGTCACCACTGCCGCAGGGACAGAAATCATTAGATGAAAGTGCCATTGAGTGTATCCGGAGAGGTCTCGGGTATTAATGTGATTGATTGATATCTGGATTCGTGCACTTGCCTGTTCCATCTCTAGCGAGATCTAGAGCTAGCGATGTTTAGGCCGATGCACGGTTTCAAACAGATGCGGGGCATTTGGTAGGACGCTTCCTACTTCAATCCTATGATGGTACCACGTTGAAGAAACACTGGGAATAAACCCCTAACAGGCTCAATTGATATATTCCGCGCAACTTTTTAACGGGTTTTTGGTGGTTTAGGTAAACAGGGGGGAGTACTCCCTTGGATTCGAGGATATTTGCTAACGTCATAAACTACATTGACGTAGACGCGATGAGTACACAGCGGTACTCTTTTATACTTAAACACAGGCGAACTATGCGCGTAACCCTTTGATTATCGGGTGCGCAGGTCAGGATTTAGAGTTGTCCGACAAAGAACAATTACCATTGCTCAATCGTAAAGCTCCGTTTCTTGGAGTGACTAATGCGCTATTAGTTTTAATGGTGGTTTGCTTTCTCGTTCCCTTTGCTTTGCGGGGTTCCCGCACAGCCATGGAGAACATGCAGAATGATGTGAAGAACTGGTTGCCATCGGATTATCCTGAGACTCAGGAACTCAACTGGTTCGGTAAACACTTTATGGGTGAACAGTTCATTGTTGTTACCTGGGAAGGATGTAACGAGAACGACGAAAGTTATCAGTTACTGATTGAAAAACTCAGAAATGAGATTTTGGTGCTTCCGGAAATTGACCCTAATCTCGAAGGCGAAGAGTTAGCCGGAATTCAATACGAACGTCGGTATGCAGAAGAGTTGCTTCGAGCTCGCGAACTGGCAGATGAACTCGGGCTTTATGCCTTAGATGACTACAATTTTGATTTTGCCGGCCGCGGTGAAAAGTGGTTGAAGGGTAAAGACAATAAGTCTTACTTCATCACAGAAGATGGACAGCTCTGGGTTTCGAAAGAGACTGATGATGTGATCGCCAACCTGATGCGGGCATTTCGTCGAGGCATTCTAAAAAACATTTCGGTTGAGGCTGAGGCGATTGATCAGTTTGGCGAAGAGTTCCGTGAAACAGGTGAATCGAACGACTTTTTCGATGATCCACGTAAACTGACGTCACGGTACTTTACCTCCGTTCGTTCGGGCCCTGATGCGATTGAAGAATTGTCCGGAGTGAATGGGGTCCTTCTCCCACGCGGTCAAAATATGTCAGATGAGAATCGCGAGCAATATGCTGAGCAATTGGCATATAGTCGATTGACCGGCACTCTGTTTGCACCGGTGACTTTGCCGGGATTCGTCTGGACACCTCCGGCATTTGTTGAGGCGTTAGGTGCAGAGAAAATCGCCGAATTTCCCGCTGGATGGGAGGCGAAGCTCGACGCGTTTGTAACGCGAGTTGTTGAAGAACAATTTGCCGGCGATCGAGAGGCTTTGAATCAAGTGACGGCATCTCAGCGGGCATCTCTGTGGTATGCATTTTTTGAAGAGCTGGAGGTTGAGGCTCCGCCTCGCCAAACTTGTATCGTTGTGACACTAAGTGATATCGGTGAAGCGAATCTAAAGAAAGTTGTTGGTCGCGGGATTGGTAAGGAACCTCGCGGGAAATTGGTCGTGTTGGCAGAAGAATCCGGAGTGATTGCTCCCCCAAGACCATCGATGGCGCCTTGGGCTACCGAAGCAAAACTCGAAGGCAAAGTCATCCGCATGGGTGGGCCTCCCGTTGATAATGCATCGATCGATGAAGAAGGTCAGATTACCCTGGGCCGTCTGGTCGGACTCTCCGTTATCCTTGGCGTGGCCTTATCTTATTTAAGCTTTCGCAGCTTCAGCGTGACGTTGATGGTTTTCTTTGTCGGTGGCGTTGGTGCCATCATGAGCATGGCAATTGTTGGATATGCCGGCGGCATTGTTGATTCAGTTCTGCTGTCGATGCCCTCGCTGGTCTACGTGCTTGGAATTTCCGGTGCCGTTCATATTGTGAACTACTACCGGGACGCTGTTTTTGAAGAAGGAGAGCTTTGCGCCAGTGAAAATGCGTTAGCTCACGGTGCCTGGCCCTGTGCAATTGCCTCGTTCACCACGGCGCTTGGATTGTTCTCACTGTATATCAGTAATCTCACACCAATTAAGAATTTTGGCCTTTATTCAGGCTTAGGTGTCCTAGCGACGTTAGTACTCTTGTTTACCTACTTGCCAGCTGCTTTGAAGTTGTGGGTGCCCAAATTTAATAAGCCGAAATCAAAGAAAAAGAAAATGAATGACGAGTCTTTGTTGACTCGGTTTTGGATGGCTGTTGGTGGTAAAGTGATGGATAACTACAAGTTGGTTATCGGTCTCGGATTCTGTGTTCTAGGGCTTTCCGTCTGGGGCCTGACCAAAGTGAATATGTCGGTGCAGTTATTAAAGCTGTTTGACGGTCAGGCTAAGATTATCCGCGATTATGAATGGATGGAACAAAACTTTGGCAAACTGACTCCGATGGAGATGGTTGTCAAAATAGGCCCTGAAACCGCTTTGCCTGCCCGGCAGGATCGAATTGATAATCCGCCAATCACCGTGGCAGAACAAAATCATCAAAAGTATCAACTGACGATGCTGGAACGAGTGGAGTTGGTTGAGAGTATTCAGTTGGCCGTGGAAGAAGTCTTTGGTGATCAAGGCCAGGACGTTATCGGTCAGGGTATGTCGGCTGTAACCTTTGCTCCTGAATTACCACCGGCCTCTTCGAGAACCACACGTTCCACGACAAACTCAGTCTTAGAACAGAGTGCTCAGCAACTCATGGATGAGGATTATCTTGCTTATGAGATGCTGAGCGGAGAAGTGGAGAATGAGCTTTGGCGAATTAGTCTGCGTTTAGGAGCGTTGAATGATGTTGATTACGGTGAATTTGTCACGAATTTGAAAACCGTCGTCGAGCCAATTCAGATGGCTTACCAATTTCGTAACTATCTGTTACATCGATTTGAAGCTGACCGAGGACAGGGAGCAGATGTTTACAACGCCGAAAACGTATTTTTTGATAAGAACAGGGTTTTAATTATTGGGGCGGATCCAACTCGTCCCATTCTGCGAACGGGCGGTGATTCGGAAGAGGATGTTGCTTCTTCCGGCAATGTATCAACAAGTGCATCGGTGGACACAGTCGGTTTGTTTTCGAAAACACTGAATTCGCTCTTGCTTGTAAAAGGCTTTTATAATCATCCACGACATCCCAACCAGCTATGGTGGCTGGATCCGGAGAAGGATCAGGTTGCTGAGATGTTAGAGGGACTTAGTGAAGAGCAATGGAAGTCTCGCCTGTCAGCTTATGATTATGTGATTGCTGTCGGGGACGACCCTGTTTTTGATAAGAAACTAATCGCCGAGAATTCAACGAACTTTATTGATATGACCGGGTTTGATAAGGCCGGTCTGCAGGGTGTCGAGAACGTTTTGGGCTCTTCCGAGAATACCGAAGCTGGGTTTGACATTGTTTACACCGGCGTTGTACCGATCGTTTATAAAGCTCAGAATGAATTGCTAAACAGTTTGATTCAAAGTATTGGTTTAGCCTTTGTGATGATTGCGGTTGTGATGATGGTCATGATGCGAAACGGTAGTCTTAGCCCAAGCAATTTTGCCAATATCCGCGGTGGAATGGTATCGATGATTCCGAACGTGTTTCCGGTTATTCTCGTGTTCGGCTTGATGGGGCACATTGGTGCTGCTCTTGATATCGGTTCGATGATGACAGCGAGTGTTGCCATGGGGGTGGCGGTTGATGATACCATCCACTTCCTGACGTGGTTCCGTAAAGGCCTCAATAAAGGCCTCGCTCGTCGAGGAGCATTGATGTTGGCCTATCAACGTTGTGGTGCGGCGATGACGCAGACGACACTGATTGGCGGATTAGGATTGAGTGTATTTGCCTTAAGTTCCTTCACGCCAACTCAGCGATTTGGCGTGTTAATGCTAACCTTGTTAGCAGCCGCTTTACTTGGCGACTTATTGTTTCTGCCGGCCATTTTAAGTAGCCCGCTTGGGAAATACTTCTCTTCGAAAGAGACGAAGAGTAAGAATGAATTGGAGTTAACCGCGGCAGTTGAATTGGTGGGGGATGAACGCATTTCGATCGGACGTCCTCACGACCATCTTGCGGATGAGTCAAATCTGGAACGCATTATTCGCCATGATCAAGGCCATAAATACGAGGAGTAAGTGCGTCTGCGCGCTTTGGCTGTGTTGGGTTTCCGGTTGATCTAATTGACTGGATCGTTGCGAAACCAATTGCATTTTGCTGGTTCTGACGATCATACCGCTTACAAACGGCCATCCTTATCTCTCCGGTGAAAAAATTCTCGACCTCTCCAGTTGCGCGCTCCGACAATTAAAAAACTAAGCAACGATTACCTTGCGGTAGAGGGCCTTTTTATGTCGATCATTACTGTCAAACCAGTGGAAACACGGCGAGAGCAAAAGCAGTTCATTCGTCTGGCAAACGAGATTTATGCCGGAGATGATATGTGGTGCCCGCCACTGCTGATCGATTTAAAGGAACGAGCAGGTTTCTCTAAACATCCGTTTCATGAGATCAATGATACGCAGACCTTTATCGCATTGCGGGACGGTAAAGTCGTCGGTCGCATTCAGGCTATCGTCAACCATGGCCATAACGAACGTTATGACAAAGCGTTAGGATTCTTTGGCTTATTTGAGTCGGTTGATGATCAGGATGTGGCAAACGCATTGTTCGAGAAAGCTCGTGTATGGCTTGCCGAGCGTGGCATGACGGCGATGCGAGGTCCGGTAAACCCGGGACTCAACTACGAAGTCGGATTGTTGATTGATGGTTGGCATAGCCCGCCTTGCTTCATGATGACATATAACCCTCCCTACTATGCCGACCTGCTCGAGCATTACGGGTTGCGCAAAGTCGAGGATATGGTGGCATTTTACGCTCCTACGGATATCGTTGAACGTCTGGATCCGAAGATGTTCCGAATTGTGGATATTGCCAAAGAGAAGTTCAATCTCAAGCTGCGAACGTTAGACAGAAAGCGTTTCAAAGAAGATGTACGAACGTTTTTGGATATTTATAACAAGTCTCTTGTTGGGACTTGGGGGTTTGTTCCGATGAGCGACGCGGAACTGGAACACATTGCCAAGGGCCTTAAATTGCTGATCGTACCCGAATTGACGACGTTTATAGAAGCAGACGGTAGAGTGATTGGCGCGAGTGTTGTCCTTCTGGATTATAACGAAGTTGTTAAGGAAATCGGTGGAAAGCTCTTTCCGTTTGGTTACAAGTTATTTACCAAACGTAAGAAGATTACAAAGATGCGGTTGATCAGTGCTAATGTATTACCCGAGTATCAAAAGTGGGGATTAGGCGTTGTGCTTGTCTCGCGATTGAAGGACTTGTGGAAAAAATGGACCGTTGATCACCTCGAGATTTCCTGGGTGCTCGAAAGTAATCACTTGTCATACAAGTCCCTGGCCCGCGCCGGCTGTACTGTCGATAAAACCTATCGAATCTATGACAAAACGTTTGAAGAGAGTGCGGAAACCGGGTAGATGTGCCGTTATTTGATCACGGGAGCGACAGGATTCATTGGCGGTCATCTGGCGAAAAAATTGGTTGATCAAGGTGCTGATGTGCGCTGCTTGATCAGAGCAACCTCTGATTCGTCGTTGCTTGATTCGTTGGGAGTGGAAATTGCCAAAGCTAGTTTGTACGAGCGTGACTTGTTACGGGAGGCCGTTAGGGATGTAGACGTGGTGATCCATTTGGCGGGTCGTACCACCGCTTTCTCTTTAGGAGATTTGTTGAGGGTGAATCGCAACGGCACCTATTATTTGGCAGAAGCCTGCGCTAATCAGGAAGTTCCTCCCGCACATGTCGTGGTTTCATCAATTGCGGCTTCCGGTCCGGTTGCCAGAAATCAGGTGCGGATGGAGGATGATGCTCCGCGTCCTGTCTCTAATTATGGATTGAGTAAACGAGCTGGTGAATGCGCCGCCTTGTTGTTTGCGAATAGAGTCCCGACTTCGATCGTTCGGCCGGGGATGGTTTTCGGTGAACGTAATAAAGAGATGTTTCCTGTCTTTCAATCGATGGCACGAATGGGGTCACATGTGGTGTTGGGACCAGCATCACCGCGAGTGCCAGTAATCCATGTGGAAGACTTATGCGAGTTGTTAGTCCGTGTTGCTGAGCGCGGTCAGCGGATTACTGTCGATGATAAACTTCAGGCTGTTTCAGGGGATGGAGTTTATTTCGGAGTCTGCGATGAAACGCCGAGTTACGCGCGGTTAGGCTCGATGCTCAAGCAGGTGATTGGTAAGCGAGGGGCGAGGCAGGCAACCGTTCCAAGCCCATTGACTTGGTTGCTGGGAGTGACTGTGGAAGCATTCGCTCGACTGTTTGGCCGCTCCATGTCATTCAATCTCGACAAAATCCGTGAAGCTCAATCTGAGTCGTGGGAATGTTCCCTTGAAAATGTGATTAATGATCTCGACTATGAATTTCCGATCCGCCTCAAATCCCGACTCGAGCAGACTTATCGATGGTATCTGGCGAACGACTGGCTCAAATAGTTCATTCTTTTCCATTCGATAGATATTTGATGGAAGTCCAGACGGACTAAACATGGCTGGAATTGATGGTGTCCGCCCTCGAACCGAGTGAATATCCCTTAAAAACAAGGTGAATCCACCATGTTGGGGGGATTCACTGAAAGAAACATTCATTGGGGCGTATGTCGATATGTGATAATATTAACAGAGAGAAATCAGATAAAGGAATACAGTTATGCTTACGATATTTGGCCGCAGTCCGAAAACTGAAAAGTTCTGTGATGGACACAGTCGTCGTGACTTCTTAACCATCGGATCCGCGGCTGCCTTAGGTGGTATTACTTTACCTCAGTTGCTGCGAGCTGAAGCTCAACAAAGCTTGGGGCGACAGCACAAGGCGGTTATTAATGTATTCCTTCCAGGTGGACCTCCTCATCAGGATATGTGGGATATTAAACAGGATGCTCCTTCTGAAATCCGTGGTGAATTTCAGCCGATCTCGACCAACGTCTCTGGGATTCAGATTGGTGAATTGTTTCCTAAGATGGCAAAGATGATGGATAAGTTCACCATCATCCGTTCGATTGTAGGAGCTGCTGGTGGGCACGCTTCGTTTCAGGCGATGACTGGCTTTGCCCCGGGCAATGAGCCAACTGGCGGCTGGCCTTCGATTGGTGCATGGGTATCCAAGGTGCAAGGTCAGGTAAATCCAAGCATTCCGGCCCACGTTAGTATGTTCTACAAGACAAGCCACAATCCTTGGGGAGATCCTGGAAACGGTGGCTTTCTAGGTATGGCTCATGGACCTTTTCGCTTGGTTGGTGGAAAAGGGGAAACAAGCAAAACAGACAATATGGTTCTCAAAGGTATTTCGTTGGATCGCCTGCAGGACCGTAACGCTCTACTCGCATCTGTTGATCGTATTAAACGAGAAGTGGATCTGACTGGTGCGATGGATGGGATGGATGCTTTTACTCAGCAAGCCGTGGGAATTCTGACTTCTTCGGAACTGGTAGATGCGATGGATATTTCTGACGAGTCTCCAGAGACTCTCGAAAGATACGGCAAAGGCGATTCGGAATTTCGCGCAGACGGCGCTCCGAAGATGACGGAGAACTTCTTAATTGCTCGACGATTAGTGGAGGCTGGTGCTCGTGTTGTATCACTGAACTTCAGTCGTTGGGACTGGCATAGCGGTAATTTTGATCGTGCTCGTCAGGACATGCCCATGCTTGACGGTGCGTTATCAGCACTTGTTCAGGATCTTCATGACCGAGGACTTAATCGAGACGTCTCAGTGGTGGTTTGGGGTGAGTTTGGCCGGACACCAAAGATTAATCCTAAAGCTGGCCGTGACCACTGGCCTCGTGTTAGTACAGCTGTTTTGGCCGGCGGTGGAATGAATCATGGTCAGGTTATTGGTGAGACTAACCGTCTTGGTGAATATGCAGTTGATCGTCCTGTAAACTTCCAGGAAGTTGCCGCCACGTTATATAACCAAATCGGAGTTAACCTTCGAGCTACTCGAGAATTCGATCTCCGGGGGCGTCCTTATTCCCCAGTGAACGCAGGTGTCGAGCCAATTCGTGAATTACTATAAATACAAAGTAAGCGACACAGAATTCAATCAAACATGAATCATCTGACAGCCACTTTCGTTGTCAAAAGGAGTTTGACAGATGCTAAAAATACTCGATCGTGCGGCAGCGGGAAGTAAGTTTTGTGATGGTCATGACCGTCGCACCTTCCTTCAAATTGGTGCTTTGGGAAGCTTAACACTCCCGCAGCTATTGCAGGCAGAAGCTGCCAGCGGTGTCTCCAATTCGCACAAAGCGGTCATCATGGTGTATATGTGCGGCGGACCTCCTCATCAGGATATGTATGATTTGAAGCCCGACGCTCCGTCCGAAGTGCGCGGTGAATTCTCACCTATCAAAACGAATGTGCCGGGAATTGAAATCTGTGAGCATCTGCCAAAGATGGCAGCGATGATGGACAAGTTTGTTCCGATTAGAACGATGGCAAATTGTCAGGGAGGACACACAGGTTTCCAGTGTTTTACGGGCAATATTGCAAATAACGAACCGGCGGGCGGCTGGCCTCACATCGGTAGCGTGGTCTCTAAATTTCAGGGACCCGTACATGATGGAGTGCCTCCTTTTGTTAGCCTTTGCTATACAACCAAGCACAAACCCTACAACGAACCTAAAGCGGGATTTCTTGGCCTGGGACATAGTAGCTTCCGTCCAAGTGGGCCTGGTAAAGATGACCTCGTTCTGAAAGATATCACGACTGATCGACTGGATGATCGCAAAGCTTTGCTGGCATCGGTGGATGGATTTCGTCGTCACTGGGATAACTCAGGGAAGATGGAAGGTATGGATTCCTTTTCACAACGTGCCATGGGTATCCTGACATCATCAGACTTGTTCAAGGCTTTAGATGTCAGTGAAGAATCGGCGGAGACGCGTGAACGTTATGGCTATGCTAATCCAAATCAGCCGAAGGGTGATGGGGCTCCTCGTGTCCCGCAAAACCTCTTATTAGCTCGTCGCCTAGTGGAAGCTGGAGTACGAGTCGTGACGGTTAATTACAGCTTCTGGGATTGGCATGGCAGTAACTTTAAGATAGGTAAAGAAGAGCTTCCTATTTTCGACCAGGGTATAACGGCCTTGGTTGAAGATCTTCATCAAAGAGGTATGGCGGATGACGTTTCCGTAGTTGCCTGGGGTGAGTTTGGCCGCACACCAAAAATAAATAAGAATGCGGGGCGTGATCACTGGCCTCGAGTTTCGAGTGCCTTACTTGCTTGTGGGGGTATGGAAACTGGGCAGGTGATTGGGCAAACAGACCGTCAGGCTGGAGAAGCGATTGAACGCCCGGTTCTGTTCGAAGAAGTTTATGCAACACTCTATCGAAATATGGGTATTAATCTGAATTCGGATCGTTTATTCGACTTCCGTGGGCGTCCTCAGTACCTGATTCCATCCGGTACGAAGCCGCTCGATGAATTAGTATAGACCGTAGTATTAATTCACCTCTTCTGCCCGGTTGCTAAGGAATTTCGACGTGCATCGTTGCTCTCTAATGTATAACGTGTGTGCATGGAAACGGCATGCTGGACGGCTCTTAGTGGTAGTCTTGATGTGTCTTTGTGTGCTTCAGAGTCTGCAGGCTCAGCAATCGAAGAATCCCTTTCCCCAGGTGCGTTTTGATATCGAAGTGGAAGCGGTTTTGGCAAAGGCCGGTTGTAATATGGGAGCCTGCCATGGCAATCTAAACGGCAAGGGTGGCTTCAGGTTGTCGCTGCGTGGTCAGAGTCCCAACGACGATTACCAGTGGTTAATGAAAGAGTATAGCCGTCGTCGGCTCAACTTATTGGAGCCTGCTCAGAGTTTGATTTTACTGAAGCCTACAAGTGCTGTTTCTCATCAAGGCGGGACACGCTTTCGTACCGATTCTCTAGAGTATTCGATTCTTAGTCGTTGGCTGAAAGCCGGAGCACCGGGACCGGACGAGAACGAAGTCAAGGTAACGAATTTGGTTGTGTTACCGGAAGACAGTGTTGTTCGAGCACCAAGAGATTCGGTCCAACTTCAGGTCATCGCTCAATTTTCTGATGGCTCAACGGCCGATGTAACATCTCTGGCTGTTTATGAGCCCTCTAATCTGGTTGCCGAAGTTTCGGCAGGAGGCCTAGTCCATCGTCTGAAGGATGGTGAATCAACGATTGGAGTTCGTTTTTTAAGTAATCAGCTGGCAATTCGCGTTGCGTTTATGCCGCGAACAAGTCGTAAGCGTATTCGTTTCCCGGAAGCGGTTAATTATGTGGACGAGTTGGTATTTGAGAAACTCAGAAAGCTGGGAATTCAGCCAGCGGAACTAACGGATGACTCAGAGTTTATTCGTCGAGCATTTCTTGATGCTCTGGGGATGCTTCCCACCGGGCAAGAAGCGAAAGCATTTGTAGACGACAGCAACTTGAATAAACGAGCAATATTAATCGATAGTTTGCTTGATCGGCCGGAATTCAGTGATCGTTGGGCTTTGGTCTGGTCAGACTTGTTACGTAATGAAGAGAAGGTTTTAGACAGTAAGGGCGTTGAAGTATATCACCGCTGGATTCGTAATTCATTTGAGCAGAGAAAGCCACTGGATCAATTTGTTCGTGAGTTAATCGTTGCCACCGGCAGCACTTATGAAGTGCCTACTACGAATTACTGGCGAGCCAATAGAACTCCTGACGTTCGAGCCGAGACCACGGCACGAACGTTTTTGGGGATTCGGCTTCAATGTGCTAAGTGCCACAATCACCCTTTCGATCGCTGGACTCAAGATGATTATTATGATTGGGCAACACTCTTTAGTGGAATACAGTATGAAGAGGTTGGTGATAATAAGCGGTCAGATAAATTCGATAAGAATGAGTTTGTTGGAGAGCAGATTGTCAAATATGCATTCCAGGAAGAGTACACAAATGCTCGCACGAAGTCCCCGGCGTCCCCACGCTTTCTGGGGAATGCTACGCAGGCTGAAGACGCAGAAGAGGATCGTTTGAATTCTCTGGCGAAATGGGTGACTTCAGCGGAGAATCAGTGGTTTGTAAGAAGTCAGGTGAACCGAATTTGGTACCACGTGATGGGACGTGGGCTTGTCGAACCCGTGGATGATTTACGAGTTACTAACCCACCGGTAAACCCGGCACTGTTAAATGCACTTTCCCAAGCCTTTATCGATTCCGGGTTTGATGTTCGAGCATTGGTACGGCAAATTATGGTTTCCACAACGTATCAGCTAAGTTCACAACCGAATGCGACTAATGCCAACGATCAGCAGAACTTCTCACGAGCCATTGTGAAACGACTTGATGCAGAAGTGCTGCTAGATGCTCAGAATCAAGCGATCGGCCTGCCAGCTAAGTTTAATGGTTATGAGCTTGGCATTCGTGCCGGACAGATTCCTGGTGTTCGTAAGATTAAATGGCGGAAAGAGGCTCCATCTTCAGGTGATTTATTTCTAGCTACGTTTGGAAAGCCAGACCGAATGATGGCTTGTGAATGTGAGCGTTCCAATGAAACGACGCTGAATCAAGTGTTTTTTCTTGTGAGTGACAAGGGAATTGGCGAGCGGATGAATGAGAGTGAAAGCCAGGTGCGTCAATTAGCCGAATCTGAGATATCAGATGCGGAATTAGTGAAATTGATATACTGGAGAACTTTGAGTAGGGCGCCGGGTCGCGCAGAACTTGTCTTTGCTACTAATTATCTGGCAGATGCCGAAGGATTATCAACAGCGTCCGCAGTGGTAAGTAAAGGACGTCGAAAAGAACGAGTGGAGGTGACTTCATTAGACCTTATGCTTCGTACAGAAGAACGACTCAAAAATGTTCAGGATCTTACCTGGGCACTACTAAACGCAAAGGAATTCCTTTTTCGGCATTAAGATGTCTAGTGACGACGAGATTCGTTAGGAGAGAATCATGAAGACCGTATTTAGTGTAATGTTGTTGAGCATATTGGTTGTGTTTAACACCCAAAGGGCTCAGGCAGGAGCTAACGATGGACGTCTGGATATTTACTGGGTGGATGTAGAAGGTGGCGCAGCCACTCTCATCGTGACACCTCAAGGCGAGTCGATTCTTATCGACACAGGAAATCCCGGCATTCGTGACCCACAACGAATCTTCAATGTTGTTACGCGGGAAGCGCGGCTGACGAAGATCGATCATCTCATCACGACTCACTATCATCGGGATCATTATGGTGGTGCTTCTCAACTTTCAAAGATGATCTCGCTCGGAACCGTTTGGGATAACGGTAAGTTTGAAGGGATGCCCGATGATCCTGGCGAAGACTATTTCACTTTCAAAGCGGAAGCTCGCCGGGTAATTAATCCAGGAGCAGAATTGCCACTCAAGCAGACTGCCAAAGACGCTCGCAACCGTCAGACTCCATTAAGTTTTACATGTCTTGGAACGCGTAAAAAGTTCATTCCGGCCTCTCGGGGAGCCAAGGTCAACAAAGCTATTTGTCAGGACAGTCGTGCTAAGGACCGGGATGGTTCTGACAATGCCAACAGCGTTGCTATGTTACTGGAGTTTGGTGAATTCCGTTTTTATGATGGCGGTGATATCACTTGGAATCAAGAAGCTAAGTTGATTTGTCCAATTAATCTGATTGGACGTGTGGATGTATATCAGGTGACTCATCATGGACTCGACAGCAGTAACAATCCGTTGGTTCTGCGATCGGTACTGCCTACGGTGACTGTGATGAACAACGGAGTTACCAAAGGTTGTGCTCCTGAAGTTTTTGCCACGTTGACGTCAATCCCATCGATTAAGGCGATGTATCAGGTGCATAAAAATATGCGCCCAGATGGTCAGGTAAATAATGCTCCGGATGAATTTATCGCAAACCGTAAGGCTGACGCATGTGAAGCCAATTTCATTAAGCTGTCAGTAGCCCCGAATGGTAAGAGTTATGAAGTGATGATTCTGGCGAATGAACATAGGGCAACCTATTCCACAGTGAAGAAGTAGCATGTCAATTAAACCTCCTTCCCTATTTCAACTACAACATGATCTGCGTGTGTCCCGCCGTCAGGCTTTAAAGGTTGGCGGTGCCGGAATGTTGGGCTTGAACATGCCCGGACTTCTGGAGGCGGCCGAAAAAACGACAGTGATTAAGCCTCGTGCTAAGCGGGTGATTTTTCTGTTTCAATGGGGAGGTCCCAGTCCGATTGACATGTTCGATATGAAACCGGACGCTCCGGATGATATTCGAAGCCCTTATCGCCCGATTCAGACGTCGTTGCCTGGTCTGCACGTCTGTGAGCATTTACCAAAAATGGCGAAGCTCATGGAGAAGGTCACATTAATACGCAGCGTGCACCATAAAATGAAACATCACAATTCCGCGGGCTATTATGCCTTGAGCGGCCATGAACCTCCGAGTGATGACCAGCGTTTGCGAGACCTACCGGAACTATATCCCGCTTATGGTAGTGTTGTCGATAAGCTTGCACCTAGTCGTGGTTCAATCCCTACTTTTGTTTCGTACCCACATACATTGCGAGACGGATCAATCACTCCGGGACAGCACGCTAGTTTTTTAGGGAAGGCGTATGATCCTCTGTTTTTCAAAGAAGATCCGAACAGTGAACAATTCAAGTTACCGCAATTGAGTGTTCCAGCGGATCTGGATTCGGATCGTCTGACACGACGTCGTGATTTACAGAAGTTCATAGACAATCAAAGTCGACTACTCGATGATAATGAGATAATCCGTGGATTCGATCAGTATTACGATAAAGCCCTCAATATGTTGACGAGTAGTAAAGTGCGTAAGGCGTTTGATTTGGGGCAGGAAAGCGAGGGAGTGCGTGAAAAATACGGCCGAACGACCTATGGTCAGAGTGTTTTGCTAGCACGGCGTCTTGCCGAGTCCGGTGTGAAATTTACGACCGTCTATTTCTCAAACAGCATTGGCGGACGTACGGTTGGTTCCGGGGGTTGGGATACTCATGGCTTTGATGGTTCACGAATGTACAAGATCGTAGACAAGTATCACTTTCCCGTCACGGAACAAACATTACCGACGTTGTTGTTGGAATTGGAAGAACGGGGCTTGTTGGACGAGACACTTGTCGTTTGGATGGGTGAATTCGGGCGCACTCCCAAGATTAATAAGAATGAGAGTCGGGACCACTGGCCCAATTGCTACACCGTGTTAATGGCCGGCGGCGGCGTCAAAGGTGGATATATTTATGGGGCCTCAGATCGCTATACCATGGCTCCTGATGAAGATCCGGTGAAGCCTGAAGATCTAGCTGCCACGATTTACTATTTGTTGGGGATTTCTCCGGATACGGAAATTCATGACAAAGACAATCGTCCTTTACCGATCGCTGGACGGCCAATTCTCGACATCATGGTCTGATTAGATTTTGAGGGAAGTCGCTAGCTGCACACCTCGGCTCACTGATTTGCTGGAATTTCGGTCAGGAATCTAGTCTAATACGACGAGACATACAAATCTTAATCCTGATAGGAGACCACGAGTAATGTCGAAATTAAACCGACGTGAATTTGTAAAGAAAACGGGTGCTGCCTCTACGGTATTTGCCGCATTTACCGTGGCGGGAACAAAGTCATCACGACAGGTTCTTGGAGCTAATGATCGGATCCGGGTTGGCGTTGCCGGGATTAATGGTCGGGGAACTTCACATATCGGAGGATTTGCTCCGATGGATGGCGTTGAAGTTAGCTATTTGATTGATCCTGACACTCGTTTATTCGAATCTCGGACTAAGATGGTGCAAGATAAAGGTGGCAATACACCAACTTGTGTGCAGGACATTCGCGAAGCGCTTGATGACAAGAACTTAGACGTTGTCACGGTAGCCACTTGTAACCACTGGCACTCCTTGATTACGATCTGGGCATGTCAGGCGGGCAAAGATGTCTACGTCGAAAAGCCGATCTCTCATAATTTATTTGAAGGCCGCAAGTGTGTAGAAGCAGCGGCAAAATATGATCGTATTGTGCAGCACGGGACACAGAATCGATCCAGTCAGGGCAAGGCGAATGAGATCGCCGCTGTCCAATCAGGGAAGTATGGAAAACTGCTTGTTTCCAAGGGTTACTGCTGTAAGCCACGTTGGTCTATCGGACATAAACCGCTTGCGACCCCTCCGCGAGAACTTGATTGGGACCTTTGGTTAGGGCCCGCTCCGAAACAAGATTATCATGGTAATTTGCATACCTATAACTGGCACTGGTTCTGGGATACCGGAAATGGTGATACCGGTAATCAGGGTGTTCACGAAATGGATATCGCTCGCTGGGCAATTAAAGATTCAACATTGCCCAAGCGGATTTGGAGTGTTGGTGGTCGTTATGTTCCAGGTGAAAAGGATCAGGGAGAGACTCCGAATATGCAAGTCAGCGTTTACGAATACGAAGATGCGATCTTGTTGTTTGAAACTCGTGGTTTGGTAGGCAAGTCGGGTGCACCGGACCGAATGGTTACCAACGAATACTACACCACGGATGGAGTGATTAAAGGAGGTAAATTCTATGCTCAGGGAAGTGATCAGGGAGAGTCGCTTAGCGTGGAAGGCGCACCTGTAACTCCTGGCGGAGCATTTGGAAGTTTTATTCAGGCAGTGCGAAGTCGTAAACAAGAAGAGATTAACTGTGATGCTGAAGTCGCTCATTACTCCAGTGCCTTGTGTCATCTGGCTAATATTTCATACCGTCTTGGTAAGCAGGATTCCTTATTGAAAGATGAGAACCCTTATAACAATAACGAGACAATCAAGGACTCCCTTGGCATGCTTAAGTATAATTTGAAAGCGGTCGAAATTGATCTGGCTGAGAATACTTATTCGATCGGCCGGGACTTGAAGTTCGACCCTGTGAAGGAGCAATTCATTGGAGACAAACAGGCGGATACCATGTTGACCCGTCCTTATCGTGCTCCCTATGTTGTACCTGAGAAGGTATAGTTCTCGGTAGAATACACGAGCTACTAACGCTTTTTGTTGGTAGCTCGTTTTTCGTTTTCACTTAAAGATAAGTCCCACCAACACATAATGTAGTTTTTCATCTCCCCTCGAAGGTGCTTATTACAATGATGATTCGATCAATCGGTCGGTGTTCTGCCGCGGCAATGCTTCTTTTCTTCGGATTAGCATCGCCCGGTCAGGCAGAGGATCCGGTGTTTAGAGCGGGTGCTGCCCGCCTAGACGCAACACCTGAACATCTGCCTGCGGTTGTCAATGGATCGATGCTTGAACGGTTAGTGGAAGAGGTGAATGACCCATTGCATGTGCGAGCGGTTGTCATGGATGACGGAACGACCAGGATTGCGATGGTACTGGTCGATAGTTGTATGATGCCTCGTGATTTGCTTGATAAAGCCAAGGAAATGGCGGAAACACAAACGGGAATTCCAGCAGAAAACATTCTGATTTCGGCAACACATTGTCACAGTGCTCCCTCTGTGATCGCTGTTTTAGGAACCGGGGTGGATGAGCGGTATGTCCTTTTCCTGCCCGCTCGCATCGCCAAAGCTATTGAGCTAGCTAATGCGAATCTTCAACCAGCTCAGATCGGTTTTGCGATGGGGAGAGACGAGGTCAATGTTGCTACCCGACGCTGGCTGATGAAAGAAGGAGTGGCGCCTACCAATCCCTTTGGTGGCACGCGAAATGATCGAGCTCGCATGCATCCAGGTTACAACAATCCAGACGCCATTCGGGAAACTGGATTGGAGGACCCTGATGTTCCAGTGATCTCATTACAGACAAAGCAAGGTAAGCAAATCGCTTTTATGTCAGCCTATTCAATGCACTATGCCGGAGCTCCAAATATCTCCGCAGATTACTTTGGATTGTTTGCTGGCATCATTGAAGAAAAGCTTCCTTCAGGTAACGAAGAACGACCGACCGTGGCAATGATTGCCAATGGTACAAGTGGCGATACTTGGTTGGCTGACTATAAACGTAGCGAACGTCGGAAATTTGATCGATTTACCGTTGCTGAAGATGTTTCTGCCGCCGCTCTCAAAGCATTTGAAACCATTGAGTATCACCAATGGCTGCCACTCAGGATGGTGGAAAAGGAATTAGAAGTTGCTGTTCGCTTTCCAACGGAAGATGAAATTCAGGTCGCGCAGGAGTATGTTTCTGAATGGGCTGCTGAGAGGAAGCCTAAGACAACCGAAGAAGTGTATGCTTTGGAGACATTAATTCTGAGCAAGATGCCCAAGACCCGCATGATAACTTTACAGGCCATCCGGATTGGAACACTTGGTATCGGTGCCATTCCGAACGAAGTTTTTGCCGAAACAGGTCTCAATATAAAGAAGTACAGCCCTTTTAAAATGACGTATACGATTTCACTCGCTAATGGTGCCTTTGGATATATTCCTCCACCTGAACAACATGCTTTGGGCGGATATACGACCTGGCGCGCTCGTAGTAGTTGTTTGGGGATCTATGCTGAGCCGCTTATAAAATATGAGGTGCTCGAATTACTTGAAAAAGCCAAAGGTGTTGATAAATAATCGTTAACGACGCGGCCAATCTGATTGGCCATTGCTGGTATATTGATGTTCACAATTCACACATTCCTTTGGAGAATACGATGTTTCGACGAGTAAACATGTTTGCCTTGCTGTTGGTAATGACGATCACACCCACGCTGCAAGCCAAAATGAAAGCTCTCATCATTGAAGGTCAAAACAACCATGGTGTATGGCCTAAGACCACACAGATGATGAAAGGGTATTTAGAAGAGACCGGATTATTCTCTGTCGATGTTGCCACCACTTTAAAGAATGGTACGGACCCGGATTTTGCACCGGCATTTTCAGATTACGACGTAGTGGTCTCTAACTACAACGGGGCTCCATGGCCGGAAGACACGAAGAACGCTTTTATTGATTACATCAAAGGTGGCGGCGGTTTTGTACTGGTCCATGCAGCGAATAACGCTTTTGGAGATTGGAAGGAGTACAACGAAGCAATCGGCCTTGGTGGATGGGGGGGAAGAAATGAAAAGTCAGGTCCTTACCTTTATGTAAATTCTGAAGGCAAATTGATTCGTGATGCGACACCGGGCCGCGGTGGAAATCACGGATCTCAGCATCCGTTTGTAGTTACGATTCGTGATAATAAGCATCCTGTAACCAAGGGGATGCCAGGACAGTGGTTACATGAAAAAGATGAGTTGTACGATTTGCTTCGCGGGCCGGCTGAAAATATGACGGTATTAGCCACGGCCTACGGTTCTAAAGAATTTGGTGGAACAGGGCGTCACGAGCCCATGATCTTTACTGTTGATTACGGTAAAGGACGAGTTTTCCACACGCCAATGGGCCATGGGATTTACTCGCAGGAATGTGTCGGTTTCATCACTACGTTACAACGTGGTACTGAATGGGCAGCGACCGGTAAAGTGACTCAGAAAATCCCAAAAGACTTTCCTGCAGTCGATCGGATTTCTAAACGCTCAAGTGGTAATTAGGCTTTGAAGAGTCAATGGAATCATCTTGTTGTGGTTTATAGAATTTGAATCGGCGTGTAATTCCGAGTGGAATCTGGGCGAATTGCTTGAGGTTAATTAGAATACCAGTAGTTAGTCTGGTATCGAAGACAGATGTCCACGATTGCTTAGTATCGCTGGTTTAACGGTAAATCTCTCGTAGAGACCATTTGGAATTAGTCTGTTACCGAAGTAAGCAACTGGTTCATGATTAGATTCTGTGCACAATTACTCGCATTACTCATGTTGTTTCTAGCAACACAGCGCGGCATTGCGCAGCAGGTAGATTTCACAAAAGATGTCTGGCCTATTCTGCAATCCCGGTGTGTTTCATGCCATGGCCCCGATACACATGAAGGTCAGTTACGTCTGGATGCCAAAGTCATTGCGTTTCAAGGTGGTCTCACCGGGATTGGTATTGTTCCGGAAAAGCCCAACGAGAGTACTCTGTTTCGGCGATTGATTTCGCAAGAGGAAGGTGAGCGAATGCCAGCCGACGCTGAGGCATTGCCTGCGGACCAAATCGCATTGATTCGTCGTTGGATTGAACAGGGCGCGGATTGGCCGGATGGTCTTGGCTCAGACGCTCAGGAAGTAAGGCGACACTGGGCTTATGTGGCTCCTGTCAGGCCCGATCTGCCCGACGTCCGGCAGCAAGAGTGGCCATTGAATTCGATTGATCGGTTTGTGCTTTCCAAGCTTGAACAAGCAGGTGTTCGTCCATCTTCACCGATTGAAAAGCGGCAACTTATTCGACGGTTATATTTAGATTTAGTCGGGTATCCACCTACCGTCGATCAGGTCGAAGGTTTTGTGGAGGATACTTCACCCAATGCATATCACCAACTCGTTGATAACTTGCTGGCCTCCCCTCAATATGGAGTGCGTTGGGCTCGGCCATGGCTAGATTTGGCTCGGTATGCCGATAGTAACGGCTATCAGGCAGATCAGTATCGCAACGTGTGGCCGTATCGGGATTGGGTAATTAATGCTCTGAACAGTGATATGCCTTTTGATCAATTCACCGTAGAGCAGCTTGCAGGAGACTTGCTGCAGAACCCATCCCATGCTCAGCAGGTAGCCACTGGATTTCACCGTCTGACTACGCTTAACGTGGAGGGCGGAACGGACCCTGAATTGAGTCGTTTGAATCAGGTTATAGATCGTGTAAATACTACCGCCACAGTCTGGCTCGGTTCTACGATCGAGTGTTCGCAGTGCCATAATCACAAATACGATCCATTTAGCCAGAAAGAGTACTACCAACTGTTGGCTTATTTCAACAATACCCCATTGGAAGTGAACGGAACCAGTTCGGCATTTAACTTCTACGGCCCAACCATTGATATAGAGCGTTCGTTTGTCGATAGCAGAAAGTTGGCGGATTTGAACGACCAAAAAGTCGAGAAGGAGCGTGCATTAGTAGATATTCAGATCGAATTAGATAGAGGGTACGATAATTGGATTACATCAATTGCTAAGGTCAATGAGAACAAGACAGTCTGGACAGTGATGACAGCTGCCAATCCTGTGTCAGCAAATGGGGCGACTTTGCGAGTGTTGGAGGACCAATCGGTTCTTTCGACCGGAGAAAACCCGGACAAAGATGTTTATGAAATTGAGTTCACCACGGAATTGAAGCAGGTAACGGGCTTCAAACTAGAAGCTTTGACGCATGAGGCGCTTCCAGGTAAAGGCCCCGGAAGATACACAGCAGAAAGGCCCAATTTTGTTTTGCAGGAATTCACGCTGCATCAGGGTGAGGTGAAACTGAAGCTAAAAGACGGAATTGCCGATTACTCGCAACCCAATTTTGATGTGAATAACGCAGTGGATGGAGAAGTGGGCACTGCCTGGGCGATCGCTTCTCAGTTCTTTAAGCCACATGCGGCTGAGTTCTTACTCGATAAGCCATTAGAGTCCAAGGCACCGGTAACTTTGAAAGCAAAATTCGTCATGAATCATGGCGGTAGTCGGGTGATTGGCCGGATCAGACTTTCAGCGATGACTGGTGTAAGAGATTCCCGGAAGACGCCTGATCGCATTTTGGAATTGGTGAAGAGGAAACAACGCACTGCAAAGGAAGAGGAAGAGTTGCATCAGTTCTATTTGGATGGGCAAGCAACCTATAAAGAAGCTCAACAGGATCTAGCTAACGTTCAAAAACAGATTGAGGCCTTGCCAGCCCCCACCGCGATGGTCATGCAGGAAATAGAGAAGCCTCGTGAAACACGCATGTTGATACGCGGCGAGTATAAAAATAACGGTGAATTGGTCTCCGCAGGTACCCCCTCCATTTTGCATGAACTTGAAGTGAGAGAGGAAGAGCTCAACAATCGTTTGGACTTAGCGAACTGGCTGGTTTCTGACAGGAATCCGTTGGTTGCACGAGTCACGGTCAATCGATGGTGGGCCGAATTTTTTGGTAAGGGAATTGTTGCGACAGAAGAAGATTTTGGAAGTCAGGGAGATTGGCCAACACAACCCGGGTTGCTGGATTGGTTGTCGGTTGAATTAATGCAGAATAACTGGTCTACGAAACACATTCATCGATTAATTGTGACATCGGCAACCTATCAACAGGATTCGAAAGCTCGTCCGGAATTGCAGGAGCTGGATCCGACCAATGATCTTTTGGCAAGAATGCCTCGGTTACGTCTGAGTGCTGAAGGAATTCGGGATACGATGCTGCAAATTAGTGGTTTACTGGAATTGCAAATGGGGGGCGAGCCGATTTATCCTCCGCAGCCAGCCGGAATCTGGAGACACGTGGGAAGAAATGCTCCGAAATACAAAACCAGTACAGAAACAAATCGGTATCGTCGCGGGATCTTTGTTATTTGGCGAAGAAGTGCTCCTTACCCGGCCTTTACCAATTTTGATGCACCAGATCGGACGTCCTGCATCGTCAATCGTAGTCGTACAAATACACCACTGCAGGCTTTAACATTACTGAATGATCCGATGTACTGGGAAATGACCAAAGCTTTAGGGCAACACCTTCATCGGAGTCAGAATGGAGATTTACGCGATAGGGTTAAGTACGGGTTTGCACGCACGGTCTCCCGGATGCCAAGTGAGCGAGAGATTGATGTTCTGGTTGATTTGTACGAGGAAACGGTTGTGCAACTAACCGAACGTCCACAGGACTTGGAATTACTTGTTGGTGAAAACGAGAAGTCGGCCTCTGCGGCATTGGGGGCTTGGTATTATCTGTCGAATGTACTTTTGAATCTCGACGAGACAATAACAAGGAATTAGGGATGGCTCAGAATCTAAATCTGGAACTCACTCGTCGAGAGCTATTTCGTACTGGCGGGATGGGATTAGGTGCTTCTGCGTTAATGAGCCTGTTAGGGCAGGACGCTTATTCGGTGGAATCCCCGTTTGTTAATCCCTTGCGAGCCAAGCAAAGTGATTATCAAGCTCGTGCAAAAAATGTGATTTACATTCACATGATTGGAGCACCATCCCAACTCGACCTTTACGTCGATAAACCAAAACTACGCGAGATCACAGGCGAGCTATGCCCCGAGGAATTGTTCAATAGTCAGCAATTTGCATTCATCCGCAGCCGTCCGAAGATGTATGGTTCTCACTTTAAATTCCATCAGTTTGGTGAGAGTGGTCAGACATTTTCAGAATTACTTCCCGAAATCAGTTCCATGGCAGACGACATCGCAGTCATTGAAACCATGCATGGAGAGCAGATCAATCATTCCCCTGCTCAGTTGTTCATGCAGACCGGTTTTGGACGCTTTGGCCGTCCAAGTATGGGTTCGTGGGTAACCTATGGATTGGGAAGTGAGAATGAGAATTTGCCATCCTTTGTCGTCATGGTCACCGGCAGCGTTGGTGGTGCGGGTAACAGTATGTGGGGTAGTGGCTTTCTGCCATCCATTTATCAAGGTGTTGAGTTTCGTGCTTCGGGAGACCCGGTGCTTTTTTTATCTAATCCGCAGGGGGTTAAAGCAAAGGATCGTCGCCGAATTGTGAATGCAATCAATCAATTGAATCGCGAACAATTAGTTGATGTTGGTGATCCTGAAATTGCAACTCGTATTGGCCAGTATGAAATGGCCTATAAGATGCAGTCATCGGTACCGGATCTGATGGACACCAGAGGTGAGACGGAGGTAACGCATGCGTTGTATGGTACGTCACCAGGTAAGGCCGGTTTTGCAAATAATTGTTTGCTGGCTCGACGATTGGTCGAACGAGGTGTAAGGTTTGTTCAGTTATTTGATCAGGGCTGGGATCATCATAGTAATATTGAAAAGAGTATTCGGAACAAAACCAAGGCAGTGGATAAACCGATTGCTGCTTTGCTGAAAGATTTGAAACAACGAGGGCTCCTCGAAGAGACGCTGGTTATTTGCGGTAGTGAATTTGGGCGTACGCCCATGGTTCAGGGAAAACTGAATAACGCTGGCCGTGATCATCATAAGGATTGCTTTACTATCTGGATGGCTGGTGGTGGTATTCGAGGTGGTGTCAGAGTTGGTGAGTCTGATGAACTTGGCTTTTCGATTACCAAAGATCCTGTGTCAGTTCATGACTTCCATGCTACGGTTCTCCATCTATTGGGGTTAGATCATACCGCACTCACTTATAAATATCAGGGCCGACAATTTAGATTGACGGATGTGGCTGGAGAGCCCGTTGTGAAGGTGCTGGCTTAAGTCGGGCTGAAGAATAGTTCACTATTTCACTTCTCCACAATGGATAATTACAGGATAATGGAATCATCAGGAATCTTACGTCTCCTGCCGTTTCGCCATTCGGGGATTTTTATGAGTCGCAAATTAGTTATTGTTCTGCTACTGATCGGTTTTTTCATCTCACCGCTACAATCAGCGGATCAGTTCATGGAAGTTAGCGTGCTTCGTCGTCCGATTGCGATCGAACATGTGTCCGATTTGAACCGGTTGGTTGTGTTAAACCAGCGTAGCGCATCACTTTCTGTCTTTGACTTGACTACTCGTAAGGTGATTCATGAGGTTGCCATTGGGGGAAAGCCGACTGATATGGAATTGATCAGCGGTACCAATTTACTCGCAGTGACTAACGAAGCGAAGCACTCAGTCAGTTTGTACGAAGTCACCAGTGATACTCTGACTCCATTGGCCGATATCGAAGTTTGTACTTATCCTCGTCATCTAAAGTTTGATGCTCACAACTCTTTGCTGTACGTCAGCGGTATGTGGTCTCGTCAATTAGCGGTCGTCCATATAAATCAGGAACATCCCATAGCATCCGGGTTGTTGCAGAAGGTGGATATGGAATTCACTCCTCATAACATTGTTTTTTTGCCGGATGGAAAGCACATGGTGGTTGGCGATTGCTTCGGAGGCAACCTCATACTCTTTGATAAATCTTCAGCCGCTAATGGCAAGCTTAAAAAGTTGGGAACCCGAAAATTCCCGGGGCATAACGTCCGAGGTTTGCAAGTTAGTGCTGATGGCCAGATGTTAATTGTTGCTCACCAAATGCTTAATGAATTGGCTCATACGGTCCGTAACGATGTTCACTGGGGCCTGCTGATGTCCAATGACTTGCGATGGCTAAAGGTCGAAAGCGTACTGCAAGGTGGCGACGAGTTGTATACAGGGGCTCATATGCATCCACTTGGGGAAGCGGGAAATGCTACCGGCGATCCTTCAAGTTTAGCGGTGGCGAAAAATGGCACCGTGGTGGTAACGCTCGGTGGTGTTGGGGAAATTGCTTACGGTAAAGAGGATGATTTTAGCTTGCAGCGATTGCCGGTAGGCTTACGTCCCATGGATTTGGTGATTGATGAAGGGAGTGATTTGGTTTATGTGGCTAACATGTTCGGGGATTCGATTTCTATCGTCGATCTAAAGGCATTGACATCAGTTGAGTTTTCTCTGGGGAAACAGCCTGAACTTACAGAACGGGATCAAGGTGAGCTTTTATTCTTCAATGCGAAATTGTCTCACGATGGTTGGATGAGTTGTAATAGTTGTCATACCGAAGGCCATACAAACGGAATGGTGAATGATAACTTCAGTGATAAATCGTTTGGGGCTCCTAAGCGAGTTTTCTCCTTGTTAGGCAAAGCAGGGACAGCACCATTCGCCTGGAATGGTCAGGCGAAAGATCTCCAAAAACAGATTGATAATTCCCTGCGTTTAACGATGCAAATGGATAATGAGCCTACGGAAAATCAACTGGATCAGATTGCAGCTTTCGTTGCGTCGCTCGAGCGTCCCCCTTCGATTGATGTAGCGAGAGGTCGGGTGGACGCTGCTGCTGTTTCACGGGGGGAGCAGGTCTTCGCGTCGAGTAATTGTAAGAACTGCCATGCTCCACCAACCTATACGGTTTCGGAGCGTTTCAATGTGGGACTCGTCGACAAGGAGGGTAACAAAGAGTTCAATCCTCCAAGTCTGATAGGGGTTGGGCAGAGGATGCATTTCTTCCATGACAATTCAGCCAAGACACTTGAGAGCGTATTCAAAGAACATCGTCACCCAGGCGGTGGTTTTGGTGGGAATGATCTTAATGACAAGCAGATTAGTGATCTTGTCCGCTTCTTAAAGAGCCTTTGATTCTAGATTGAACGACTGGGCTTGTCTCGTTCATTCAATACTTCGTACCCTAGCCTCGTAAATTCTTATCTCTTTCGAGCGGATCGATGCGTCCTTGGGCTACCTTACTAATGGTTATTGCTTTCCTGATTTCATCAGGTTGTGCAAATAATCCGCGTGTTAGGCGAGAAATCGATCAAATGGGTAGCCAGCGTCGAGCCTTAGAAGATCAGATTTACGATTTGCAGTACGAATACGATAAAAAGGCAGATGAAGCCGCGCGATTGAAGCAGCAGGTCATTCGGTTAGAGCAACAACTGGCCCAGCGGTCAGAGAACGATCCTGAAATTGAGTCTGAATCAAACCTGGGCCCTGCATTGATCGATCTATCGGCAGGAGAGGTGCCAAGAAGGATTGCTCCTGACATTCGGGAGGTGTCCGCCAACGTGTTAGCCAATGAGGAATCTATTCTGCCGGCAAATCATATTGCCCTTGGTAAGCAACCACCCCAGGTTTCCACACGGGTTCAGAGCGTCGCGATGAATCAATTGAGGACGGTGATGCGTGATGCAGATAGTAATCGTCTTATCGATACCATTGTCTTGCACATTACCCCGCGAAACGCGGAAGGTGAATTTGTCCCTGTCGCTGATTACGTCGAGGTGGTGATTCGAGAGAAAGATGCTCAAGGTGATTTGGTGGGACGGTGGAAAGTGTCTCAGAGTGAATTGCAACGCATTCTTTCCAATTCGATTTATCGCACCACGATACCGATCGAATTGGACTTAGTGCAGGAACTGGAGCCGTCAGCGGAGCTATTTCTTGATGTTCGTTTTGGTGTGGGAGGAGTGCACGCAGCAGGCATACTTTCATCCCGGGGTATTTCAACATCCCGATCGAACTGGACCCCATATCGTTAGCGTTGGAGTGAATACAGCAAAAAAGGCTGAACTATTTCCAGTTCAGCCTTTTTTAGTTTTATCGAAGCATTCAATAAGGTTATGCTTCTGCCATCGTTGAAACGACATGATCGATCAGCCCATAAGCCTGAGCCTCCTCCGAGGACATGAAATTGTCGCGGTCGGTATCAGCTTCGATCGTAGCCAGATCTTTGCCTGTGTGTTTGATAAGGATTTCGTTGAGCTTGTCTTTGGTCTTTTGGAATTCCTTAGAGTGAATCAAAATTTCTTCTGCCGTACCCTGCATACCCGCTAGTGGCTGATGAATCATGATTCGGGAATTTGGAAGAGCGTAACGCTTATCTTCGTGTCCGGCGGTAAGTAAGAGAGCTCCCATAGAGGCGGCCTGACCGATACAGTACGTTGCTACATCACAGGTGATGAACTGCATGGTGTCATAAATAGCAAGTCCTGCACTGACACTTCCCCCAGGGGAATTGATGTAAAAGTGGATATCCGCTTTTGGGTCATCAGACTGCAGAAACAGCATTTGAGCGACAATCGCGTTCGCGACTTCGTCGTTTACACCAGAGCCCAAAAAAACGATACGGTCTTTGAGCAATCGGCTGTAGATGTCATAGACTCGTTCGTCACGACCGTTGGATTCGACTACGTATGGAATTGGAGGCATAGTTGCGATCTCCGCTGTAAATATTGTGTTGGTGTTCTATTCGGACTTTTCTGTGTTTTCGGCTGAGTTAGCATTTTCTGCGGGTTTGCGAAGCAAGTCATCCACAACGCCGTAGTCTACAGCTTCCAGAGCCGTCAGGAAAAAGTCGCGGTCGGTATCTTTAGCGACATCTTCTTTTGATTTGCCGCACGCGTCAGCAAGAATTTGATTCAGCACGTCCCGGTTTCTTAGGATTTCATCAGCCTGAATGTTAATGTCACTAATTTGCCCACTAACACCGCCATATGGCTGGTGCATCATAACTCGGGAGTGAGGTAAAGCAAATCTCTTCCCTTTGGTTCCACCGGCTAGTAGAACAGCGGCACCACTGGCGGCTTGCCCTACACAGTAGGTGGCCACCGGGCAACTGAGGATTTGCATCGTATCGTAGATGGCCAAAGTAGCCACTACACTTCCACCCGGGGAATTGATGTAAAAGTGGATATCCTTGTTGCGGTTTTCACTTTGCAGATAGAGTAGCTTCATAACTACTTCATTTGCATTCCCGGTATGAATTTCGCCCTGAAGAAAGACGATTCGATTCTCTAGCAGTAAATCGCCCAGAGTGAGCTGGCGCTGACGCTGTACGTTTTGGTAACTGTAAGAGTTCGTTTCGTCCAGATAGTGAGGTGGGGAAAAATCACTAGGTAGTGGAGCCTGACCTGCAGCTAGCTGTTTGTCATTGAATTGCTTAACGCTCATAAATCCCGTCCAGTTTTTCTAAAGGGTTTTCATTGGCGTCAATTATGCCACATGTTAGCAATTTTGGGGAGATGGGATTAAAGACAAAAATGCTCAGTGACACAACAAAAAAACGTCAGCAAGGTGAAATTTGCTGACGTTAGTATTGGTGTCCGAACGAAACGCTTTTGAATTAAGCGTGTTTATTCTTCTGAGGCTTCTTCATCCGGAGTCTCTTCGGCAGGTGTTTCGGCTACTTCTTCCGTTTCAACTTCCTCAGGTGTTTCGGCTACTTCTTCCGTTTCAACTTCT
>Ga0115011_10000431_pt1 | contig 34302 bp, 17 predicted proteins | sample TroAtlMetagenome_2_FD_88705 | JGI IMG/M metagenome (GOLD analysis project Ga0115011, IMG submission 88705) | Marine eukaryotic phytoplankton communities from Atlantic Ocean - Tropical Atlantic ANT8 Metagenome | ecosystem: Environmental > Aquatic > Marine > Oceanic | place: Tropical Atlantic... | reverse complement strand
GTTCGCTTCATCCAGCTCTTCCACATGGGATGGGACCAGCATGATAAGTTGAAAGAGACTCTCTCTCGCCAGTGTCGGGATACCGAGCAGCCAGTGGCGGGGTTGATCAAGGATCTTAAGCAAAGGGGCCTCCTCAAGGATACTCTCGTGGTGTGGGGTGGGGAGTTCGGGCGGACCACCTACGCGCAGAAACCCGGCAACGCTGCCGGCCGTGACCATCATCCGGGTTGTTTTACACAAATGCTGGCCGGTGCGGGGGTCAGGGGCGGCCATGTCCATGGCGCGACTGATGACTATTGCTACAATGTGACCCGGGATCCCGTGCACGTCCATGACCTGAATGCCACCCTGATGCACCTTCTTGGAGTAGACCACAAGCAACTCACCTTTAAATTCCAAGGCCGCGATTATCGTCTCACCGATGTCCATGGCGAGATCGTGAAGAAAATCCTTACCTGAGAAAATTTCATGTCGAAGATCATCTGTTTCGTGGTGCTGGCGCTTGCCAGTCTGGTTGCTCGATCCGAACTCCCTGTTGAGAAGGGCGGAAGAGTATTGCTCTACGGAAACTCCTTTGTTGGGCGTTTGCAGGAGCATGGTTTGTTTGAGGCTGCGGTTCAGATGGCTCATCCGGAGAAGAAGCTGGAGTTCCGCAGCCTTGCCTGGACAGGGGATGAGGTGGGTTACCGTCTGCGGCCCGAGCGTTACAGTAATCACCTCAGGAAACTCCTCGACCGCTGGCCTGCCAATGTGGTGATTCTTGGTTTTGGACTCAATGAGTCCTTTGCGGGTGAGGCCGGGGTCGACACTTTCCGGCAGGACTTTAAGAGTTATCTGCGGGAAATGAAGCGCCGCCACCCCGGAGCTTCTCTGATCGTTCTCTCGCCCATTGCGACCTAGGACCTCAAGCATCCATATTATCCTGAAATAGGCCGACGAAATTCTGAAATCCGGTCTTACTTGCGGATCATGCGTGAAGTCAGTTCCCAAAGTGAGGCTGATTTTGTGGACCTCTTTACTCCGAGTCTGGCAGCCTACGCGAAAGAGGAGGCTCCGCTTACCAGCAACGGGATTCATCTGAACGACCAAGGATACGCCATGATCGCGAGAGCGCTGAGTCGCGAGCTCCTCGGAGATGAGAGGTATGCAAAGCTGGATTTTGCGCGTGCGGAGGTCGTGGCCCGAGAGGTCCGGAGAAAGGCGCAATATGTGGCCTCAGTTGTGCGACCAGTGAACACCGTTCTTTACTTCGGAGTTCGGGGGAGGGCCCATGAGTATGATGCTGAGATCCCTCGCTTCCATGAGCTGATTGCTCGCTCCGATACACGGATGCATGCGATGCTGAGAGATCGCTCGCTGGGGTTTAATCCGGCCCCCGTGACTCTTCCTCCTCTCGTTGAGAGAACCCCGGCCAAGCTGCCGTCGCCGGATGAGATGCTTAAGTCGTTCCGGGTTGCAGACGGCTACGAAGTGAACCTTTTCGCTTCCGAGAAGGAATTTCCGGAACTACGGAACCCGGAACAGATCGCCTTCGACTCCAGCGGTCGCCTCTGGGTTGTGACGATGCCGTCTTTCCCCGGGACTATCCCAGGTGATGTTCCTCATGATAAGATTCTTATCCTGGAGGATACGGATCGTGATGGGAGAGCGGACAAGTCGACGGTCTTCGCGGACCATCTCACTGTTCCTGACGGGTTGGCCTTTTATGACGATGGGGTGATTATCTCCCATCAGCCGCGGCTCGTCTTCATGAGGGACCGGGATGGGGATGGAAAGGCTGACGAAAAGAGGGAGATCCTGCGGGGTATCGATGTTACCGATGCGCACCACGGAGGGATGATCGCAATGGGGCCGATGGGTCATGTCATTTTTTGTGATGGAGTGTTTCACCGCTCGCAGCTGGAAACGCCCCATGGGGTAACCCGGGGTGTCGATGCCACCACCTACCGGCTTGACCTGCGCAGAGGTACTGTAGAGCGCGAATACCAGACTCTTACGCCCAATCCATGGAAGGTGACCTGGGATCGCTGGGGCAATCTCTTTCAGATGTATGGGGATGGGTTTGTTCAGGATAGCCATGCTATCCCGTGGAGTCCGTTTGGGGTCTACCATCCGTTCCGTCGGGCCATTTCCATTGCTTATGGGAAGGGTTCGGCTGCCTGTGTAATTTCGAGTCCTCATTTTCCTGATGAGTATCAGCAGGGGATGGCCTCCGCGGTTCTTTTGAGGAGGTGCTTCGTTTCGATTTCAAAGCACAGGGCGGATGGAGCCTATTATAAGGCGAGTGACCGCCTCGATCTCCTGTCATCGCCAAGCGACCTCTTCCGACCCGTTGATATCGCGTTCGGTTTTGATGGAGCAATGTATGTCTCGGACTTCTGTACGCGGATCATTGGTCACGCCCAGAACTCGATGCGGGATCCTCGATGGGACCCTCATACGGGACGGATCTGGCGAATCACCCACAGCGCAAAACCGTTGGTCAGGGATTGGCCCCGTCTTGAGGGAGCGTCTCCTCGGGAGCTTCTTTCTCTACTTGAGCACCCACAGGATGTGATCCGGGACCATGCCAGGCGGAAACTGCGGCATACCCCGGGAGTGGTGAAGATTGTTGACTTGTGGTTGGAGGAGCAGGAAAGCGATGAGGTCATCCTCGAGGGGCTCTGGGTCCTGCACGATCATGGGGAGGTGCGGCAAGCCCTCCTGGAGAGGCTGATGAGTTCTCCCGATTACCGGATCCGGGCAGCGGCAACTCATCTGATCCGCTTTCAGGAAGAGCAGCTGGAAAAGGCCCACGGTCTGTTACTGCGAATGTCCCGGGACGCCCATCCTAGAGTTCGCACTGAGGTGATCCACGTGGTGTCCCACCTTCAGCAGAAAGACCAGTCCTATGCAGCCCTCCTCGGGGAGGTGGATGTCTCGGAAAGCAAAGAGCTTCAGACCATCCTAGAGGATGCCAGTCATGGTGTCAGTTCGGGGATGGGCCCCGAGATTCCCGTCCTGCAGAAACCTGAAGAGAGTAAACTGGGTCTCTGGCTACTTGAGGAGGATGGGCAGAAGGAACGGTTCTTTGCCTTCGGAGCCAAGGCCGGATCTTTCGGAACGATGCGCACCTTTGTGCGCTCCCCGGAAAGAAGGAAGGCAGTCCTGTCGATCAGGCACAGTTATGTGAAGGTCTTCCTGAATGGGACCCCGGTCATCTCCTCGGCTAACTGGTGGAGTTCTGATTGGAATGTGCAGGTTGAACTGCAGGAGGGAATCAACCAGATCGAGGCGCGGTATGTGAAGGGGCGAGGAGCCCGGGGATATGCTCCCGTGTATCTGTATGATCCGCTGGGGGCCCGGGTAGACGGGCTGGTCATGGCGGAGACAGAAGAGCAACTGCGAGCTATGTCAGCCGAACATGAGCAGCTCCATGGACTGAAGGACTCTGTGATCCGAATCAGTGCAGTTCCGAACCAGTTGGCCTTTTTCCCGCGCGAGTTCCGGCTCAAAGCGGGTGCTTCCGTGCGAATTTCCTTCCAGAATCCAGATCTTCAGATTCACAACATGGTGGTCGTCAGGCCCGGATCGGAAGAGGAGGTCGGTCTTCTCGCGGACCAGATGGCCCAGGATCCTGACGCAATGGAAAGGGCGTTTGTCCCGGACTCTGATAAGGTGATCTGGGCGACTCCCCTAGTGAATGGAAAGGGTGAGGTTGAACAAGAATTTACCGCTCCGGAGCAGCCGGGTCGCTACCCCTTCCTGTGTACTTTCCCGGGACACTGGAGGGTGATGAAGGGTATGCTGATAGTGGAGTGAGAGTCTCCCAGGGGAGGCATCAGTGGGAAGGAAGCCCTCCCGGGTGGCGAGATGCTCGGACAGGGCGAGAGCCCAGTCGGTCCAGGATTCATCATGGTCCTCTTGAAGAACTTCCCGGAGCTCGGCAAGGGTGGTCGTGCGAAGTCCGGTGTTTCCGTTGTCCCTGCGGGCCAGCTCAAGGAGAATTGGTCTGGGCGAAGATGGTCTGGACTGGAGGGCTAGTGAGCGCAGGGTCGCCTGTCAAAGGATCGTGTGAGTGTCTTGGTAAGCTTGGCGCTTGAAAAATGATCTTATGGAGTCTCCAATACGGAGTCGACCATGAGGCTACCCATCACTGTCCCAGCGTTCGTGTTTTTTGCGGCTGGTCTGTTAGCGGTCAGAGGGGACTCCCTGACTTCCGAGCAGACGGAATTTTTCGAGAAGAAGATTCGTCCCGTGCTCGCTGAGAGCTGCTACGAATGCCACAACAGCATCGACAAGAAGAAGGGGGATCTGGCCCTCGATTGGAGAGAACCCCTGGTCGAGTCCGGAGTGATCGTCCCAGGCAAACCGGAGGAGAGCCCGCTCATACAGGCGATTCGGCACGAGGGAGATTATGAGCCCATGCCGATGAAGAGTCCGAAACTGGCCAAGCTGATCATTAAGAACTTTGAGGATTGGGTTCGAATGGGAGCTCCGGACCCCCGGGCCACCAAACCGACTAAGGAGGAGCTTGCCAGTCAGGTTGACTGGGACGCAGTGCGCGACAAAAGGGCAGAGTGGTGGTCGTTTCGTCCTCCCGTTAAAACGACGCCTCCGGAGTCGAAGAGTGTGGAGTGGAACAAAAGCGCGATCGACCGGTATGTTTATGAAGGCTTGGAGAAGAAGGGCCTGAGCCCTCAGGTTGTCGCGGCGCCGGGAACCCTGGCGAGGCGGTTGCATCTGATACTGACAGGACTACCACCAAAACCTGAGGACGTGGAGAAATTCGTCAAGGACCCCAGCGAGGAGGCTTATGGGAAAATGGTGGAAGAGCTCATGTCATCCAAGGCGTATGGGGAGCGTTGGGGGCGTTACTGGCTGGATTGGTTCCGCTATGCGGAGTCTTATGGTAGCGAGGGAGATCCTAATGTTCCCTACGCACAGCGCTACCGGGACTATGTGATCCGCGCTCTTAATGAGGATGTTCCATATGACCAGCTCCTGCGGGAAGCAGTGGCAGGGGACTTGCTGGAAAATCCGAGGGTTAACGAGGACGAGGGGCTCAACGAGAGTGCCATTGGACCTGCTCATTTCCGAATGGTTCCTCACGGCTTCGGAGTTACTGATGCCTACGATGAGCAGATAACCTTTACTGACAATGCGGTAGATGTTCTGACAAAGGCGACCTTGGGGTTAACGGTCTCCTGCGCACGGTGCCATAATCACAAATTCGACCCGATCAGTCAGAAGGACTACTACAAGTTCTACGGAATGATGGTAAGTAGTCGCCCTGCGATCGTGAATGTGGATTCGCCAAGGCTGAATGATCTTCACAGGGGAGAGCTGGAGAAGCTCAAGGAGCAGATTCGGGGTGCTCTCGGGCGGCATTGGAAGGAGAAAGTCGGTGTAGCAATGGAGAAGCTGAAGGAGGCCAAGCTGGAGAAGGTCCCGGATACGGATCCTTTGGCTGGTTGGGCCAAGCTCAAGGATCAGGATCCAGATCCACTGGTAGCAGAGCTGGCTCAGATGCGAAAAGCTTATGATGAAGGGCTAGAGCACAATCGAAAGGTGAAGGGAAATGCAACCTTCTACGCGGATCTTCGGGAGCAGTCTGGGTATGATCGCTGGTTTAAGAGTGGGAATGGCCTCAGTGATGCGGTGAGCCCAGCCGGATCATTCGTTGTGGCCCCGGAGGGCGGAAGAATACTGAAGGCAATCTATCCCTCCGGAATCTACTCCCACATGATTTCCGATAAACACAGTGCGACCCTGAGCTCGGTCTTCCATCTGGCCAAAGGCGGGCGGAATTCCATCCGGGCGATGGGAGAAGGCTCGATTGCTCGCTTTACCCTGCGGAGCTATCCTCTTTCTCACGGGGGACTTCATCCTACTCCCGGACTGCGTTCCGAGGTCAGCTGGGTCAATCTGAACAAATACAAATATTGGAACGGGGAGAAGGGTTATTATCACATCAACACCTCATCCGATTCCACCTTCCGGAATGGGGGGAGCCCAAGGTCCTGGTTTGGGGTGTTCGAGGTCTATGCAGGTGACGAAGTCATGCGTGAGCTAGGAGCCCCGATGGTGGCTCTGCCTGGTGACCTTAGCGAGGTGAAGGACCAGGCATCCCTTGAGGAGTTTTATCGCCGTTCGCTGTTGGAAGCCCTCAAGGGATGGGAAAGCAAAACCATGAAAGATCCGCAGGCGCTCCTGCTCCACTCCATGGTGGCACGGGGGTTTCTTCCGGGGGAGCTTGCTGAGCTTCCTGATGAGGTGAGGGATCTGGTGGAGCGCTACCGCAAACTGGAAAGCGAGATTCGAAGTCCAGTCAGGGTGCCCGGGGTAATGGATGGTCAGCCTTGGGACCAACCGCTTCTGGACCGTGGTGACTATAAGAGTGAAAAAAGCCCGGTGGAGCGGGGCTTCCTTGAGGTGTTCGGGGGCAGGACCTACACTAAGAAGGGAAGCGGGCGTCGGGAGCTGGCCGAGGATTTGGTGAGAGATGAGAATCCGTTAACTGCCCGTGTCATCGTAAACAGGCTCTGGCACCATGTTTTTGGACGGGGACTAGTTGCATCGGCCGATAATTTTGGGCGGTTGGGAAGCGAACCAAGCCATCAGAGCCTTCTTGACCATCTCGCTCTCGATTTCCGTGAAAATGGATGGTCCATGAAGCGAACGGTACGCCAGCTGGTCATGAGCCGAGCCTTTCGCTCGGCCAGCACCGAGCCTGTGGTGAATCTTGGAAAAGATGATGGCAATCTCCATCTTGCCTACTACACGCCACGTCGGCTGGACGCGGAGGCGGTATTGGACACGATTCGCTTTGTGGCGAATAACGAGGCCAGCCAGCGCGCCATCTATACGGGGCAAAAGCGTAATGGTCTTAACCGCTTCCTCACCACTTTTAACTATCCGATTCCGACAAGCACGGTCGGAGTTCGCAATGTAACCAATGTTCCTGCTCAAGCCCTCATGCTGATGAACGGGGAGACGACTAAGAGAGCCGCCCAGCAATGGAGTGACCGGGTGAAGAGGGATCCAGATCTGAAGTCGGATCGGGAAAGGATCCAGAAATTATTCATGCAGGCATACGCACGTCCGGCAAGTGAAGAAGAAGTCACGGCCTGCCTTGATTATCTTTCGGGTAAAGTGAGCGATAAACTACCGAAGCTCGTAAAGGATCAGGAAAAACTCAGAGAGAATCTAGTAGCCCTACGGCGTGGTCGGGAGGAGCAGGTTGCTCCTGTTCGGTCCCGCTTGCAGGCGGAAGTGGATGCGAGAAATGAAGCCCAGAAAGAGCAGGGAGAGGTTCAGATTGATCTTATGCCGTTAGCGCGCTGGGACTTCGAAGGGGATATGAAGGATTCGGTGGGAGGAATGGATGGTGAAGCCAAGGGGGCAGCCAAAGTTATCGACGGATCCGTGTTCCTGAGGGGGGGAGGTATCTGGACAAGACCAATCTCGAAGGACCTGCGCGAATTCACCCTCGAGGTCCAGGTTCAGTTAGACAATGGGAACCAGTCTGGAGGGGGAGCGATGAGCATACAGAGATCCGACGGCAAGGTATTTGATGGGGTCGTGTATGCTGAGGTTTCTCCCCGGACCTGGCTGACGGGAAGCGACAAACACGCACGGACTGCACCCTTTGAAGGGGAAGAGGACATGGAGGCCGACAAGCGGCCAGTCCGGATGATCATGGTCTACAAGGCAGATGGGACAACGATCGCCTACCGGGATGGAAAGCCGTATGGGCAACCGATCAGCAAGGGCAGGGTGGAATACCAGAAGGGCAAGGCGCAGGTTGTCTTTGGGATCCGGCATGGCCTTTCCCCAGGTGGTCCCGGAAGATCGCTGACAGGTCGCATCTTCGAGGCGAGGCTTTATGACCGGGCACTCACCCCGCAGGAGGCTGCAGCGGCTTCTTCGGGAACCCTGCTGGAGGTGGTCACAGAGGGTTTACTGGCAGAGGCCATGTCCTCCTCTCGGAAAGAGGCTGTTGAGCGTCTCGATGGAGAGATTTCCCTGCTCGAACAGCAACTCGCAAAGGTTGACCAGGAAATTGAGAGCACCCGCGAGGCTCTCAATGCGGGTGGAGATCCCTATTTCAAGATTGCGCATGCAATTCTTAATTCGAAGGAACTGATATATGTCTACTGACCCTAACTTCTCTTCTCACGACCCAGCTCGTCCGGCCCTTGCGGCTGACAGGCGGGAGTTTCTCAGGCTGACTTCGGGAGGAGTGAGTGCCCTTGCGCTCTCAAGTCTGATCAACAAGGGACAAGCTGCGGAATTGAGTGGTCCCAGACTACACCATCAGCAAAAAGCGAAGTCCGTCATTTTGTGCTACATGTCCGGAGGGTTTTCCCATGTGGACTCGTTCGATCCCAAGCCGATTCTCAAGGAGATGCATGGCAAGCCGCTGCCCATGGCAATTGAGAGGACACAGTTTGATGCAGTAGGCAACATCATGGCTTCCCCGTGGGAGGCAAAAAAATGGGGGCAATCGGGTCTGGAAATGACGGACATGTTTCCCAAGATCGCGGAATGTGCGGATGACCTCGCGATCGTGCGCTCAATGACAGCCAAGTTCAGCGAGCACTCCCAGGGCAATTTCTTCATGCACACCGGCTTTCCCTTCCTGGGCTATCCCAGCGCTGGGTCGTGGGTGACCTATGGATGTGGAACGGAGAATCCGAACCTGCCCGGATATGTTGTTCTTCGCTCGAACAAGGCCGCCATTCCTCATGGTGGAGTAAGTATCTTCGGTAATGCCTTTCTGCCCGCCACCACCCAGGGCTCCATCTTCAACATCACGGACAAGCAGGCGGTTCCCAACATCAATCCATCCATGCTCAAGGCCGAGCAGCGCCGGGCTCTGGATCTGATCGGGACACTGGATCGCCGCTTTTCCGAGCGGACCGCGGCGAAGGATGCGGTTATCTCATCAATCAAGAATGCGGAGACCGCTTTTCTGATGCAGCAGGCGGTTCCTGAATTAACGGATATCAGTAAGGAAACTGAGGCTACTCGTGAAATGTATGGGATCGATAGCAAGGACGATAACAAGGCTCAGTATGCGCGGCAATGTCTCATGGCCCGACGCCTAGTGGAGCGGGGCGTGCGTTTTGTGGAGCTGTCATGTGCCAGCTATGGAATCGGAGCGGGTGGTGGAGGAAACCCTTGGGACCAGCACGGGGACCTCAAGCGGGGCCATGGAGCAATGGCTGGTCAGGTCGACGGACCTATCGCCGCCCTCCTCAAGGATCTCAAGGAACGTGGAATGCTGGAAGAGACTCTCGTAGTATTTACCGGTGAGTTTGGGCGCGCTCCCTTCTCACAAGGAGGCCACGGTCGCGATCATGATCCCTTTGGGTTCAGTGCCTGGATGGCCGGTGGAGGAATGAAGGGAGGCCAAGCCCATGGAGCAACCGACGAATTCGGCTACAAGGCCGCGGTAGATATTGCGACCGTCTACGATTTATGGGCCACAGTCCTGCACCAGCTTGGAATAGATCATGAAAAGCTGACCTTCCGGTGGAGTGGACGGGATCTCAGACTTACAGACGTCCATGGGCACGTCTGGAAGAATCTGGTGTGATCCGTCCTCACTTTCCGTCGACCTTCGGGAGGAGTTCAGGTTCTCCAAGTGTGGCTTTGGACTAGCCACGGAATTGCACCTTGTGGCATGAGCAATGGCTAGAAGCTGTATCCGAGGCCCAGTCCCGCGCTGAATCCGCTGAGGTCCACATCAAACGAGCTACCTCCAACACTGCCGCTGAGGTCTTCCGTATGATCGTGACGCAGATTGACTTCGAGAGACCAGCTTTCGTTGAGTTGGTATCCGGCGGATGCCTGAAGGTAGAAGCCCCAGAGAATCGAGCTGCCGATATTGTCAGCGGAAGAGCTATCAATGACCACGGGGTCGCCATTGTTGATCTGCTGGAGAAGCTGATTGCTGCGCGTCGCTTTCCATGATGCAGCATTGAGCGCAAAACCAGCACCCACTGAGGCATAAAATCGGTTATCGAATCGATAGGAAGCCTCTGCTCCGAATGCCAGACTCCAGGTATCAAGATCAAGTGATTCGTCGATGGTATCGTTCCACAGAGCGAGGTCTGATGTTCGCAGGGTGGGTGTGAAGAGTCGGCTGCCGGCGACAGGTTGGTTGGGAACAAGTGGGGCGACGATGTTCGGAGCCCCCGTGTAAGGGACCTCCCGGGGAAGATCCAAACCACTGATATCGTAAATATCCGTAGCGGTAATATCGAAGGTATCCATCTGCTCACGGGCAGAGATCGTATTGAGACCCCGGCGGGAACCATTGATTTCGGCAAAGGAAACGTTGATTGAGGGTCCGGCAGTCCAGCCGTTTCCAAGGTCGCCCTGGTAGCTCAATTTCAGATAAGGAGCTGATACTTGGTCTGCGTCCTCATTCCATCCTGTTTCTGCAGCAGTAGAGGACCGGGTGACTTCCTGATTCTCTCCTCCCGATGCAGTGAAGGAGAGGGTGTTGCCCTGAATTTGTCCCAGTTCATTATATCCGTAGTCGGTTGTTCGCGTTGCCCGGGCATCGGGCCGAACAAAGCCATTGTCATAGATGCGGTCGGCAGGCCCTTCGGCAGGCCCGATACCGGGCACGGGGATGCTACTCGGTTGAAAAAGTCCGGGGATGGTGAAATCACTGATTCCTGTCCGGAAGCCAATCTCTCCAATATTGCGCCAGGATACTCCTGCTCCAAGGGTCCATCGACCCAGAGAGGATTGCGTGGGGACGGGTATAATGTCCTTGCTCGACTTAGGTGATGGCTGGATGACTTGCTTAGCGGACGGCGGGAAAGCGTCCTTAGCGGACGGCGGGAAAGCGTCCTTGGCTGACGGTGGGAAAGCGTCCTTAGCGGGCGGCGAGAGAGCATCCTTAGCCGCCGAAACTCCATCTCCGGCTGTAATGGCAGAGAGAGGAGCCAGAAGGGAAGTAACGAATGCGAGTCCGATTCTAGTGTTCATAATGAAGAGGGAAAAGACAGTTCAAGGTTCTGAATTACGGGGCTTTGCGGACGACCCTGTAGAAGCGGTTTCCAGTGGTGCTTGGGTGGCTCGGGGTTTTTGGGGCGCCATTGTCCACCCACTGCGTGACATTTGCTCCGGCGATCACATCGGGAACAACATTGATCCAGTTTTCCCCATCCTGACTGTACTGGATGGTGTAGATCTCTCCCACGATGGAGACAAACTCCAGCAGCTTATCTTCATTGGGAAGGGAGGCTACCCGATTTAGCTCGATTCCGGCAGTGGAGAACGCCACCCCGGCAGGGTCGACGAGCTCAATTTGGAATTCTGCTTGGAATCCGCCGCTCGCAGTGACTTGAAAGTATTCGGCGGTGAGTTCGATGCTTTCGCCTGCTGCGAGAGGCTGGTTGTAGAGAAGGAAGGGGACTTCACCGGATACCCCTTGGGCATTGTGTAAGGTAACGTCTCCAGGTAGTCCACCGATCAGGACGCGAAACGCTGGAATCTCGAGAGGATTGTTGTTGGTTACCGTAATAGTCTGCTTGAGCAGGGCAGTCTGCAGGTCAAGGGTGATAGCGCTTCCGCCGATTGCCACGCTCCCAGGGCTGACCACGCTCGTTGCCTCGGAGTCAGCATCATCCTCTGGATTAATGATTGTTCCTCCGAAGGATAGCAGTTCCGCAGAGGTCACAATTGTATCGATTCCGGCTGGTGCGGTGGAGGATACGTCGTAGAGAACCCCGTAAGTTATGCTCTCACCTCTTGGGAGGTTTTCGACGGAAAGGACAGTGGGCAAGCTCGCTTCCCCAGGGCCAAAACTTACGATAGTTGCGCCAGGGGGAGAGATTGATTCGAGTTGGATCGCAAGGTTTCCGGCGTCACTGGGGCCGTTATTGCTGAGGGTAATGACGTGAGAAAGATTACCCGGGGTGCCGCTCTCTGAATATCCGGCAAGAACGGGGTCTCGTGAATCAACTACCCCAACGGTAATGTCAGCTTCTCTTTCAACAGAGGTGCTCGATGAAACTACATTGTTCTGCGGATTGACATCCGTTTGTTGGACAGAAATCACTGACGCGAGATTTGTGATCACGCCGATTCCAGCTTCTGTCGAGGGTCCTACGGTGAGACGCAGGCGGACTAATGAGGTGCTTCCTACCGGAAGATCTCCTACGTTCCAGATCACGGATTCGCCGGTGCTCTCGGTGTTGGTTCCAGCCAATGGCTCGGTCTCCTCAAGGGTGACGCCGGTGGGTAAGTCCAGATTGTTCTCAAGGGATACATTGCTGGCGAAGGAAGGCCCAAGGTTGGTTACGGTCACCATGTATTCAAGGTTCAGGGGTCCTGATCCAGCGACCACTGAATTGACCAGTCCCATGTTAGTGATCTGAAGGTCGGCTCTGGTGATGATGGAGGTGGCATCGGAGACTGATGTTGCCGTCGCGATATTGGTCTGGGTGACGCCTGTCAGAGTTGCGGTACTGGTGATTACGTCTACGCCATCGTTGGCTGTCGGGTCCACCGCAAGGCTGATCGTCAGGCTTGCAGTCGTCCCTGCAGGGAGAGAAGACAGCGTCCAGATGCCCTTGTTGTAGACTCCCTGATCGGGTGCGATACCCGCGATCGATACTCCACTAGAGAGGATATCGAGGTCCTCGCTGATGGTGAGACCGGTTGCAGTCGAGGGCCCCTGATTTGTGACTAACACCGTATAGGTAAGCCCTCCTGTGCCCGCAATGATGGGGTCAGCTGATTCGCTCTGACTGAGGCTGACGTTGACGATTGGTGCCACACTCAGGGTGTCGGATGAGGGTCCACTATTGCCAAGTGAGCTGGTGAGGTCACCGGTAGTGTTGACGAAGGTTCCACCCTCGAGACTGGTGACTTCTACCTGAAGAGTACACCGTCCACCGGCGGGAACAGTGCCGTTGGAGTAGGAGAGCAGGGAGCCCCCTGGGCCGGCACTTGCGGTGCCTCCTACGCAGGTGCTGGAAAAATTCACTGGGTTCGAGAGAATAAGGCCTTCCGGTAAGGTGTTGCTGAATGACAAATCTGTGGCAGCGAGCGGTGAGGTGCTGTTATCGATCGTATAGGTAAGGATACCAACCTGACCGGCGTTAAAGTCAGGCGAAAACTCCTGAGTAAATAGCGGGGGAGCCACAAGTGTCAGATCGGCACTGGCTCCGGGGCTGACTCCAAGGGATGACGTCAGCTCGCTGGTTGTGCTGCCATAAATACCGGCCGATGCGTTGCTGGCACCCACCTCGAAACTGATGGTGCAGATGGAGCCTGGGGCGACGACTGCGTTTCCACTGACAGTAAAGGTGTTGGTGTCGGATGAGAGCGTGAAAACACCTCCCTCTCCGCAATTGAAGGTTTCGACAGGCAGTGTTACCCCGGGTGCCACGTCGCCACCTACCATGCTGAGAGCCTCGGGAAAGACGTCGGAGAAAGCCAGGTCTCGGGCTTCAATTGCGCTGGCAGTATTATCAATCGTGTAGGTCACCCTGCTCTGCCCTCCTACGGAGATGGCGCTGGGAGTGAAAGCCTTGCTAATCGTGGGAGCGACTGGTTCCACCAGGAGGGTGTCAGTTGCAGCAAGGCCAATCTTGGGCTCCCCATTGACGTCAGCGCTCAGACGGCTGGTCACGTTAAGGTGAGGTCCAAATGCAGCAGTGACCGGAACCGTGACTTCTACAGGAAAGGAGCAGGTTTGCCCCGGCGCCAAGCTCCCGCCCTCTATCAAAAGAAGGCTGGTGCCCGATATGCTGGAGCCTGGACCACACGGCTCAATATTGATTTCCGGAACCTCGATAGAGAGATCGTCAAACCACGCCTGAGCGATCTCGGTTGCCGATGTTGTGCGGTTGGCGTAGGCGCCTATGACAAGGGTGTGTGTCCCGGCATTGAGTGGAATTTCTATAGAGGCCTCCCTCCAGCCGGAATCGGAGTCAACTTGGTTGTCGTTACTGCCATTGAATCGTAGAAGGGAGTTATCAGGGCCATCTCCCCAGCGGATACCATCGACGGTAAGGACCGCTTCTCCATACTCGTTATTATCGAAGTCTCCTGCAACGTTCAGGCGGTAGCGAAAATTAATGGTGGTGAGGGCAGTTTCCTCGAGTGTGAACTCCCGGCTCCATCCTCCAGAACTCTCAGGAGAGAAAAAATTGGCAAAGAAGTTCTGCCCGCCTGTCTGGACCCGCAGGGCACCACCTTGGATACCACCGGTCGGATCGACCTCTCCTGACGAGAAGTCTGGATCGGGGGTGCCCTGAAAAGGATCATCCACATAGGTAAATCCGCCCGCGGCGGCCTGGGATCCGGGAATGAGTTGAACCTGGAAACCCACATCGCTGCTCTCGAGAGTGTTTTGGTGAACTTCAACCGCAATAGAATTGGTTCCCTCAACCAGAAGGCCACCGAGACTCAGGTTGCCTGTTGAAAATCCACTCTCGTCTCCAAGGCCAGAAAGGGTGGTGGTTTCAATCGCTCCGTCTGGCATGCTAGGGGTTCGAAATACTTCGCTGCCGTTGATATAGATCACCCCGCCATCGTCTAAGAGGTAATTGGCGAGCCACTCTGTTTCGGTCAGCTGATCTGCTGAAATCTCAAAGGTATTTCGAAAGAGATAGGTGGTGATCAAGTTCTGGCCATTAGCCGCGGCCCCGATGCCAAACAGAAGGTCCGGTGCTCCGGGAAACCCATCAATACCTCCAACCTGAATGGGGACATCCTCAGATTCCCAGGGGCCTATGTTGGAGGTGGCAACGTCGAAACTTACCGAATTCCATGCGTTTCCGTTCTGATCAACAGGGTATCCATCGTTGTTGCCATTCTCGTTCTCAATACGATCGAGATAGTCCCACGCTTCTGTAATAAGGGGGCCTCCGCCCCCTGCGTCTCCGTCGAATGCTGCTCGCACAATAGCTCCCCCGCTTGTTGGGATTTCAGTGGCCACCAGTCCGGGAAGTGTAGCCTCCAGATCATCGGTAAACTGGAGGTTGGTAATGGTGTCAGTGGCGCTGTTGTTCGTGATTGAGAATAGCAAGGTGCCTGATTCTCCGGGGGCGATGGGGTTATCCAGAAACTCTTTTTCAAAAGACACGTTAAGAATGGAGGCAGGGTCGATGACCTCGAGCTCTGCTACCGCTAATCCTCCGGAAACCAGATCGCCTCCGATGGATCCTACGGCAGTCAGGTTACTGGAAACACTGAGATGGATTCCGGGGGCTACGCCAACGACTTCAAGGGTAAGGGTGCATGTCTCTCCTGCCGGAAGGGGGATTGGATCTTCGGGAGAGACCTCGATCGCCTGAGTTCCATTGATTGCTGTGATGCTTATGCCCGGACAGTTGGTTGAGACCGATGGAGGTGTAGCAATTGCTATTCCTGGGGGGAAAAAGTCACTAAAGGATAAGTTGTAAGCATCCGTAGTGCCCTGATTTTCGATAGTGTAGATTAAGGTCGATCTGCCTCCGAGTGGGACAAGGTCTGGAACGAAGCGTTTGCTAAATCCCAGAACCAATTCTGACGAGGTAAACAGAGTGGTAAAGGCAGGGGCGCTGGGGCCGACCTCAGAGGTGAAGTCATCAATCGTGAGGTTGTGGGGACCCCTGATATTCTGAGTAACCAGCGCTTTAATTTCGCATGTTGAGCTGGTATCGACCACCCCACCGGAAAACCGGAGCAGTGCTCCGTCATTCTCGGTAGTTAAGGTGCCGCCGCACTCGGAGGAGAGAGCCCTGATAGTGACCCCTGCAGGCATGGTCAGAGTGAAAGCGAGTTGGCTGATGGGGCCGGGATTGACTGTGTTGTCTACCGTGATGGTCAGCTCAGAGGTGCTGCCGACGCCCGCTGTATCAGGAGAGAGCGCCATCTCGACGACCGGAGGCGAGGCGACACCAGCGAAGGAGATGGATGAAGCGAGGAGGAACCCCAGAGACCAGATAAGAAAACGGGACAGGGTGAGTCTGCAGGGGGAGTCTGTGTGTGAGTTCATCGATGACAGGCAGCGCGCCTATTAAAAAGGCAGAGAAGACCTTGTTTTGCATCTGGGTGCTCAACAAGCCTAATCCCTTGCACTTGCTCGGATTCAAGGGGCTCAATTCTCGGAGATTTACGGGGAATTACCGTTTTCGGGTAGGGCGATCATCGAGAACACCATGATTTTCAGGACTAAGGGGAAAAGCTTGAGCCCAAAGCCGACTTGCCTAACACGGTAATTTCGGCGAAACTCCGCGCCTGCCACTTGTCCCATGATGCCTCCGCAGTGAGAGGGCTCATTGGCTGAAATCCATGAAAACAACGAGCCGATCGGTGACTCGCGCTACCTTCCTGTCCGGTTTCACGGCAATGGAGCTCCTGGTGGCGATCTCGGTTGTGATGGTTCTTGCAGGACTCACCATGCAGGTGATGAAGAATGGGCGTCAGAAGGCCCAGCAGGTGCGAGCAACCCAGAAGATTAAGGACCTGGGCGCTGCCTTTGTTGCCTATACGGGTGAAAATGGCGGGCTGCTTCCCCGGGAAAATCACTCTGGATCGGGGGATACCTGGCAGGCTGCGTCTGAGGAGGCGGCAACTGAGGTCTGGTACAATGCGCTCACTTTGAATATGTCGCAGAGGTCTGTTGGTGAAATCGGGGAGGCCGGAGAGCCCCAACTCTTTTACGAGGATGGTTATCCTCTTTTTGTTCCAGGTGCTCCCTACCCCAAGAGCGAAAAAAAACTGGAGAATCCGATGTTTGCAATCGGGATGAACAGTCGTCTTCAGCGCAGGGACAACGATACCGGGGATAAGCCCCAGGGAACATTAGCTTCAATTCAAGCTCCGGGGAACACGGTTATCTTCCTGGAGCGGGGAATGCCGAAGGATCAGATGGTAGTGCGCTCACAGGCAAACTTTTCGGCTTCACCCAAAGCGGGACCAAAGGCTTTTGCCGGGAGGCACAACCAGAAAGGTCTTCTATTGTTCGCGGACGGGCATGTTGAAGTAAAGTCTCCGAGGGAGATCCTGACAGGCAGTGGAAAAGTGAGGACTCTCGAAGAAGGAAGCAGCGTGGTGTGGACGCGGGATCCTGACGATGACCCCAACTGAGAGATTACGCCGGAGGGCGTATGATGGAAGCGCTCTGGCTAAGAGTTTCTCCGCAGCCAGGACAATATTTTACCCGGTGGTGCGTAACCCAGCCGCGATAGCGTTGATGGACAGCAGCATGCGGGGTAACAGGGCTTCTGCCTCCTCCTGCCTGCCAGACTGGATTTGTTGGCGCCATTCCCTCAGAAGCGAGACCTGCTGTTGATGAAGAACCCTGAGGGGAGCCTCTCGAATCTCGAGCGTTTTTGCCATCCGGGGCCTCCGCTTGAGAATGTCTCCGCCATAGAGTTCGGTCAGTAGTTCCCGTGTGCGATCGAACTCGGCGATAATGACCTTCATGAACCGGTCTCTCAGGGCTTCGTCCTCAACCAATGAGGCATACTGGGTCATCACCTCAAGATTCGCGGAGGCCAGGTTCGTCTCGACGTTGGTCAAGGTGTAGCCAAGGAAGGAGGACTTACGAAATTCCTCCTTTAGCCGCACGAAACGCTCTGGTTGCTCTGTTTTTAGAGACTCTAGGGCCGTGCCTACCCCGAACCATCCGGGTAGATAGAAGCGCGCCTGGGTCCATGAGAATACCCAGGGGATTGCTCTAAGATCAGCGATGGAGTGGCCCTTCTTACCCGTTCTCCGGGTTGGGCGTGAACCAATACAGGAATTCTCCAGCGCATCGATGGGAGTGACTTGGCGATAGAAATCGATAAATCCATCGGAGCGGAGCAGTGCCTGGTATGCCTCCTGACTGGCCTTGGACAGGTCAGGAAGGAAATCCTCCGCTGGATCCCTGCGGCTTTCTGGTCTGCTATGAACTGCAGTTGTAATGGCGGTGCCAGCGAGAAGGAGTTCCAGATGATAGGTAGCGTTGGCAAGATTAGCGTATTTCTGTGCAATTGTTTCGCCTTGTTCGGTCATTCGGAACCCGCCACTCAGGGAGCCGTGAGGAAGCGAAGCCATGAACCAGTGAGTCGGGCCTGCGCCTCGCGAAATCGTGCCACCACGTCCGTGAAAGTATCTTAGTTTGATATCATGGCGCCGAGCTACCTCGGACAGATTTTTCTGTCCCTGATTAAGGGCCCAGGCGGCGGCAAGAATGCCACAGTCCTTGTTGGAGTCTGAATAGCCGAGCATGACCTGCTGCTCTCCGGAGCGACGTCGCTGAACGATGGGATGACCGAGGAATTGGTCGAGAATACCAGGAGCGCGATGAAGGTCATCGATGGTTTCGAATAGTGGGACGACTTCAAGCGGACAGATTAGGCCCTCAGGGGTAGGAGTCATTAGCCCGGCTTCCCGGGCGAGAAGAAAGACCCCCAGAAGGTCCGATACCTGGCGGGTCATCGAAACAATCAGACCTCCGATACCTGCTGACCCATGCTCCTCGAGGTGCGCTGCGACAACTCGGTAGGAGTCGAGGACGAGTGTTGCTTCCTTGCCCGAGTCGAGACTGTCGTGAAGAAACGGCCGGGTGGAGTGTAGCTCTTCAGTGAGAAAATCCACCCGTTTTTCCTCAGGCCACTCCGCATAGTGCTCGCCATCTTCTACACCGGCGGCTGCGAGCAATTGAGAGATAGCCCGATCGTGAAAATCGGAATTTTGCCTGATTTCAAGTGCGGCAAGATGGAAGCCGAAGATTTCAAGTTTGTGCCTGAGGGGGCGAATGTGTTGCTCCTCAATCAGCGCGCATCCATTCGCAATGATGCTTTCAGAAATTAATTCAAGATCACGGCCGAGGGCCTCGGGACTTGCATAACCGGGTGCCCCGTCGATCTGGGTTTTCAGGCGAGCGGCCATGAGACTCGCCAGATGACGCCATGGCTCCTGGCCTACCTCGTGCTGCAGCTTGCTCACGACGACGTCATCCTGAAGAGAGAGTCCGAGCTCTACGATGCGGCTCTGTAATTCTCCTGGTACTTCGTTGTGATGAATGGAGAGTGTCAGGATTGAGGAGAGATTTGTGATCTCCCGGTGGAGCAGTTCGAGTGCGGCATTACGGAGAAGCTCCAGAGAGCGTTCCGTTACCTCAGGAGTCACAAGAGGGTGGCCATCGCGGTCTCCACCGATCCATGTGCCGAACGAAAGACTGGGGATGTTCCCTGCCTCACGGAGTTTCTCCAATGGGAATCCTGCGTCGCGCCATGCTTCAGTAAAGTGCAGATCCAGACGATTCAGAGATGCGGGGAACAGGTCGCGCAAGTAGTGGATTGCTTCATTGAGTTCATGGTAAATGTCGGGCCGGACAAGATGGATTTCTCCTGTGCGCCATAAGCTCTCCAGTGCGGTAACCATTCGTTCCCTGATTCTTCTGCGCTCCCGTTCCGTGTATTTTGGGTATTCGCTCCTGACTAGCTGGTTGTAGAGAGCGCGAAGGCGCTCGCGGATAGAACTTCGCTTGGCTTCAGTCGGGTGGGCGGTCAGGACCGGCTGGACCGTCACATCTCCAAGGACCTTGATGATATCATCCGGGGAGAGTCCAGCTGCGGTCATATCCTTCAAAGCGTGAGGCCAGAGGCCACGGATGGAATCCGCACCCAGCTCTTTTTCTCGTTCTCTCCTGATGGCTGAGGCCACTCGCTCCTCAACCATGTTGAGAAGCTGAAAACCTACTGAATACAGCTGCTGCGTTCCCTTGGGTAAATCACCCTCAGGAACCTTCCCGCTCCATGGAATATAGGGGATAAGCTCATCCTCGCCGAGCGACTTCAATGCGTCTGAAAGACAGGAAATGAGGTAAGACAGGGTCTCGTCGATCAGGTCGAAGCCTTGAATTCTTAGTTCATCCCGGGTTGTGTTCGATGAGCTCATGGACGGGGAATTCAAGCCCCCTTCAGTCTGTAAGTGAAGTGTTCTCTTTCGGAGGAGAGGATTTGGCTGCTAGTGGGTTGAGGATGAAAATGCTCGCGTCGAGCCACTGCATCTGGAAAATCCCCAATCACATCGACAAATGAAACACATATTCGCTCTAGCAATTTCCCTTACTCTTCCTCTCACTTCTCTGTTTGCAGAGCACCACGAGCTGCCGAAGCCTGACAAGGATGGATGGATTACTCTTTTCAATGGCAAGGACCTTGCCGGATGGAGTGGCAACCCTGACGTTTGGAGAGTAAAAGAAGGATATATCTCGGGGCAGCTTGATAAGCTTCAGGGGGGAAATACCTTTCTTATCTACGAGCATTCATTCGCTGATTTCGAGCTGGAGGCAGAGTGGGTCCTGGTGGACGGGAAGGGGAATAGCGGTATTCAGGTCCGTTCCAAACAGTCTGAGAGTGGGGCCAACAAATGGGTAGTGAGTGGATATCAGGCGGATATCGGAAACGGATGGTATGGCAAGCTTTACGAGGAGAGGGGCCGTGGTGTCCTTGCAGGAAAATATAAGAATAAGCCTACGGTTAAGAAGGACAACGGCTGGAATAAATACCTGATCACAGCAAAGGGGTCAAAATTGACGCAGGAGCTGAATGGAGTAGTTACCATCGAGTTTGATGACAAGGATCCAAAGAAGAGCGCCAAGAGTGGTGTCATTGCGTTGCAATACCATTCTCCCGGAGGTTTCGAGGTCCGATTCCGTAAGATCAGAATCAGGCTGGCTAAATAGTTTGGCACAGCCCGCAGGGGTTAGGCGTCTTCTGGGGCATTAGCCTCTGGGAAGGCTGCGATCCAATCAGCTGAAGGATGCGCCTTAGCGAGCGTCGATGGCCACATTGTCGATTGACCATCCACTGAAGGAGTCACCACTGGCATCACTGGTGAACCAGAATTCGAGGATAATTTCTTCTCCCAGAGCGGCAGGAGGGAGATCTTCACTAAGAGGAACCCAATCGGCATCAAATCCCGAGGTGTCGGGGTCGATGGTGCCGAGAATGCTGTCGTCACGGGCTCTCAGAACTCGTATTCCGAAGAGGTCGCCGAGGCCGTCTGCGTCACGATAGTGGTCCATCATGAAGGTGGCCCTGGTGAAGTTCCTGCTGGTAAGATCAATAACCGGAGAGCGCAGGAAGATGTCGGCATTGTCTGCGTAGTTGCCGAGGTTGGTAGTGAATGCGCGGGTCGAGCTGTCAGCTCCCGTGGAGGGACCGGTCTCAGCACCTGGTAGACCAAGTTGCCAGGCAGTTTCAAGGTTGGCGTTATTGGATCCTACGGTCCATCCATTCTGTCCAGACTCGAAGTCCTCGAGGAAGAATGGGGGAGCGTCTCTTTCCATGATAACCAGAAAGAGTTTCTCTTCGGCGGGTCGCGGGAAGATCTCGACGTTGAGGGGAGCAGTAGCAGGAATATTCTGCTGCCAGACCCGCCAGCTGGATGGATCACGTTCGGTAGCTGGGTCAGAGCTTGCAAGAATGTCGTAGACCTTTCCCGCCATGCTCTCAAAGGAGAGCTCAAGATTACGGTTCAGGTTCCGGATGCTGAATTGTCTCTTTGCGGACAATGCGCTTGAGATTGCTATGTTATCGATAAGAAGGGTCTCAGAGGCGTCGCCCACTCGTGCCGAAATGACGAAGGAGTAGGAGTCGTCAGGGGTGAAAGACCCGGTGGGGATACTAATGAAATTAGCATTGGTATCGAACCCGGTGGTAATAAAGGTTGCCCCATCGACAGGATCCCAAGTGACCAACATAGTTCCCGAGACAGTAGCGCCATCCCTGAGAATGGGTCCGTTCAGAAAGGATAGATCCCCAACGTCTGCCCCTCTCGTCTTGCCTGAGATGCTCAATCCCTGTTCGGTGTCAAAGTTCCGCCAGGTATCGACCTCAAAGGATAGGTTTTCAGTGACTCCATCCTCGTTCTGCATGCCCTCCTCGCCGGATCCGAGTATTCCGAGCGGTGCATTGCCGTAATTTAGGGAAAAGCCATCTGCCGGAACATTTTGGAGTGGGCCATCTGTGATCGCGACATCGAATTTTGCGGTCCATCCGCTGGATGATCCTCCGAGGGCTGGAATTGAGAAGCTGGATCGACCGAGTCTCTGGCCATCAATCGTGAGACGAAGTTGACCGCCCACCACGCTGGCTGCCGCTCCAGCTATGACAGTGCCGTCACCCAGGTCAGTAGTGCCGTTAGGGTAGCTGTCAAAATCCTGATAGTAGCTGGTGGGAGGGGCGGTGTAGACAGTCGGGTTTCGGCCACTCGTAATTTCTATATGATCTCCCATGCTATCACCATCCGTATCATGATTGTTCGGGTCTGTTCCCGGTTGGTGGTGGTCAATAAAAGGCAGGGTTGGATTCTCGATGGCATCAGGCAGCCCATCTCCATCGCTATCGGTGTTGAGAGGGTTTGTTCCCGTACGGGAAGGGCTGAGAAAGGTTCCGGTATTGTCTTCAACGCTGTCGAGGAGTCCGTCTCCGTCGGTATCCTCATCCTGAGGATTTGTCCTTAGATCTCTTTCCTGAGAATTGCTCAACCCGTCCTGGTCGGGATCTCCGAGAGAGCCATGAGGGCCGTCCTGTGCCCCGGGAGAAGTCTCTCCAATGGTTCCGTCGTCGTCTGGATCGAGGCCATTGGCGATTTCATAGGAATCGGACAGCCCGTCGCTGTCGCGATCACCAGGAGCGCCCGCATTTATCCTCAGATTGTCTATGAAGAGGTCCTGATTAGCCCCTCCCACCCGGGCTGAAATGATAAAGGTATATGAGTCATTACCGATGAATTCCCCCGTATCGATAGCGGAGAATTCGGCATTAGTCTGCAAGCCTGTAGTCCTGAATGATGCGCCAGTTGCCGGGTCCCACTCGATTTCCACGGTTCCACTTACGCGCTGCCCGTCGTTGAGGATGATGCCATTGGTGAAGGCGAGCTGTCCCACGTCCAGACCATTATTTAATCCGGAGATATTAAGGCCTTGCTCGGGATCTCCATTCATCCAGGTATCGACCTCAAAAGAGAGGTTTTCAGTAACCGCCGGACGAGTTCTCATTCCTTCCTCCGCCGCACCCCGGTCGCCCATGGGGGCGTTTCCATAATTGAAGGAAAATCCATCAGCTGGGGGGTTGAAATTTACGCTATCGTTGAGCTCGATGTCAAAGGAAGCCCGGAAGCCACGGGAGGACCCCTCCAATGTCGGAATTGAAAAGCTGGCGAATCCACTCGTTCCGCGGTCCCGTGTGAGCTGCAGGCGTCCATTCTGGACACTGGCTGTCGAACCCACAATGACAGTGCCATCGCCAAGGTCGGTAGTGCCATTCGGATAGGAATCAAAATCCTGATCGTAGGAATCCGCAGGCATCAACCCAGGAACCAGCAAGACAACGAATGCCATCAAACGCATCTGCGTGGGAAGTATTCCAAAAGCATTCATGCGTCGAAGGTCCAGAGGGGAGCAAGGTTTAAAGGTGTCCGGTCTGCTTGGCAAAGTAAAATGGCCTACCACAAGCGGGTATGGTTCGACTCCAGATAGGCAGAATCTAGGAGGATCATGGATCCGAATGGTAGCGTTTTCTTGGCATTATCCGCAATCGGTCTTCCTCCGGAAGAGCGTGCTCAATAACCCCCGTGACCAGAGACAATTCGCCGGCTTGGTCCTGATCATGACAGGATTTCTTGCGCGATTTTACCATGCACGTCTGTCAGCCGGAAATCGCGACCTTTGAATCGGAAGGTTAGAGCTTCGTGGTCAATGCCGAGAAGATGGAGGATCGTAGCTTGCAGATCGTGGACATGAACAGGCTTCTCGGTCACATTGTAACTAAATTCGTCGGTCTGACCATGGACTATGCCCGGCCGAATTCCTCCGCCCGCCATCCACATTGAGAAGCAGGCGGGGTGATGATCCCTGCCAAAGTTCCTATTGCGGGTCTGAGCGTAAGTGGTACGGCCAAATTCTCCGCCCCAGATCACGAGGGTGTCCTCGAGCATACCACGTTCCTTGAGGTCTTTGAGAAGAGCCGTGGTCGGACGGTCCACGGAAGCGATTTTTCCCTTGATCGCGTTTGTGATGCCATCGTGGTGATCCCATCCCCGGTCGTAGAGCTGAATAAAGCGAACTCCTGCTTCGGCCAGGCGACGGGCCAGAAGACAGTTGGAGGCAAAGGAGGCCTTGCCCGGTTGCGCTCCATAACTTTCAAGAACTTCCTTAGGTTCCTGAGACAGGTCCATCAGTCCGGGCACTGAGCTTTGCATTCGGTATGCCAGTTGAAAGGCATCCATACGGGCTTCGATCTCAGGATCTCCAGACTGGGCGTATTTAAGTTGATTGAGAGCATTGATACGGTCGATTGTTTTCTTGCGATTCAGATCCGACATTCCCTTGGGATTAGAGAGGAAAAGAACGGGGTCGCCGGACGACTGAAATTTTACTCCCTGATGTCTGCTGGGAAGGAATCCATTGTGCCAGTAACGAGATGGAACGGGTTGCCCTCCACCGGATAGGAGAACTACAAAAGCGGGAAGATTTTCGTTGGCGCTGCCCAACCCGTAACTGAGCCAGGATCCCATGCTGGGCCTCCCAGACAAGGGGCTCCCGGTCTGCAGGAAGGTAACAGCCGGGTCGTGGTTGATCGGATCGGTAGTAGCACTTCTAATAAGGCAGATATCATCTGCGATTTCGGGCATGTGCTTGAAAAGGACGTTCATATCCATTCCGGCCTGTCCGCACTTGGCGAACTCGTGCTGGGAGGCCATTACATTGAGATCTCCCTGCCCGCTGGTCATGGTTGTCAGCCGCTGGTTGCCAATAACCTCGGAAGGAAGAGGCTTTCCATCCCAACTGGAGAGTCCGGGTTTGGGGTCAAAGGTTTCTAATTGAGAGGGCCCTCCCGACATGTGGAGGTAGATTACCCGCTTGGCTTTTGCCGGGTGGCTAGTCCCGAACGCTCCTTCTTCAGCCAGCACCGACGGAGAAGAGGCGAAAAGATGCGAAAGTGCAGCTGTGCCGAGTCCGCATGAGGTGCGGCCAAGGAACGTGCGCCGGGTGAGATGGTCTTGAAATTCGCTCATGGCTTACTCACGGGTGATTGTTTCATCGAGATTAAGCAGGATACTTCCGAGGGAGGTCCATGCGGCTAGTTCGACAGGGTCGTGATTATGGGGGGCTGGAGATCTTCCGTTGCTGATGAAGTCTTTGGCGCGTTCTGGATGACTGCCAAACTCCTTCTTCTGCTCGGACAGGGTATCGGTGAGAATGCGCATCTCGCTATCACTAGGAGCTCGGGAAGTAGCCATGATGAAGGCAAGATGGATACGGCTCTGGTCGTTACTCTCTTCCCACGACAAGGCCCGTTGCGCAAAAACACGGGCAGCTTCTACGAATGACGGGTCGTTGAGGGTGACGAGGGCCTGGAGCGGCGTGTTGGTGCGGGGCCGGTTGACGGAGCAGAATTCGCGGCTGGGGGCGTCGAAGATCTGAAAGCTGGGATAGAGCATGGTCCGGCGCCAGAAGGTGTAGAGCCCTCTTCGATAGAGGGCCTCACCCTTGCTTTCTGTCCATCCTTTTCCGATGCTACTGAGATAGTTTGCTGGCTGGTAAGGAAAGACGGAGGATCCGCCGATACTTGTATTGAGGAGGCCGCTGATTGAGAGAGCAGAGTCCCGGATTTCCTCGGCTGAAAGTCGGAAGCGGGGCGCGCGACAGAGAAAACGGTTATCGGGATCCTGGTCTTCGTAGCGGCTCCGATTCGCGGACGATTGCCTGTAGGTAGAAGAGCTTATAATGAGTTTTTGAAGTCTCTTGATATTCCACCCGCTCTCGATGAAGTCTGCAGCTAGCCAGTCGAGAAGTTCCGGATGGCTGGGGCGTTCACCCTGGGTGCCGAAGTCTCCGAGGGTTTTCACCAGTCCGGTGCCGAAGAGCTGCTTCCAAAGACGGTTTACCATCACCCGGGAGACCAGAGGGTGGCTAGGGTCGGTGAGCCAGTAGGCTAGTCCCAGGCGGTTACGCGGCTGGTTGGCGGGCAGGCGGGGGAAGATGGCTGGTACGTCTGGCTCGACCTCCTCGCCCGGTTGTCGGAAGTCGCCGCGCATGAGGACGTGGGCTGGTTTACGGTCCTTCATCTCAGCCATTACCATGGTGGTGGGGAGGGACTTTTCGACCTGATCGAGTTCTTTCTTCGTGGTTGTCACCTCGGACTCTAATTCGCGGAAGAGGTCACGCGACTCGGCGTGAACATAGGTGATGAAGTAAGAGAAGAGTTTCTTCTTTTCGTCTTCCGTGCGTTCTTTCCCGGGCTTGGCAGCGAGAGCCATGATCTCGGCGGGAGCTGGGTTCCATTCCCCGTTGATCTTGTATTTGGTGCCGAGATAGAACCCTACCGCGGCTTGTTCATTGGTGTCTAGAGCACGATCGTAGACAAGGATTTCAGCAAAGTCGGCAGCGGTCTTCTCTGCTCCCGCATTGTTGGCTCCGATGGTGATCGATTTGTTCTGAAAGCCGGAAAGGCTCACGCCGCCGCCCCCTCCGTCCTTGCCGTTGAGGCGGAAACGAGTGTCGTTGTTGGGGCCTTGCTGGGTGACAACTGCCACCACTGGAACTGCGCGTTTGAGATCCGCATTACCTATCACGTCAGCGCCATAACCATTGAAGCTCAGCTTGCTCTTGTCATTCTGCTGATTGCCCCCGGTTTTCCAGAATGCGCGCCGTTTGCCCTGGGATTCGTCACCCCACATAAGGGCCATCTGGTGCCGGGCAAGGTCGTTGAACTGGAGGACAAGCACCATGGTGAAGTCGCCTCCCAGACGTCCAGCTCCGGATTCGGTGCGAAGGAAGTCCTGTTTGCCATCCAGCCGGATGGCGGGATGTCCGTTAAGAGCCCTGCCGAACTGCCTGGGTTGGCCGGTAGCCAACGCGGTGTGCTTGTTTCCAGAAAGGTCTGGCCATTCCTTCACCAATCCTCCCGGGGCGTCGAAGGAGCCTGCATCGAGGTGAAGCTGCAGGCCGTTTTTGACGGGTAGAGTCCCGGTCTGAGGTAAAGTGAGAGAAGTGATCCACTCTTGGAGAGCCGGGGCGAGGTCACCCTCGAGATCAGTGAACTGCGGTCGTTCGCGAGCGGCCTTCAGTTCCGCGGTCCTTGAGTCCAAGCGAGCTTGAAGGTCGGACTGCTTCTGCTGGTGGGAGCTGGTGCGAACCTTGAGGAGCGGAGGAAGTGGTTTGTTATGATAGCCGCTCCGGCCTCCGGCCCCGATCTCGCCATCCACGCTGTTAAAGAAGGCGTAGAGCTGGTAATATTCCTTCTGCGAAATGGGATCATACTTATGGTCGTGGCACTGGGCGCAACCAACCGTGAGACCGAGGAAGACCTGGCCGGTGGTGTTGGCGCGGTCCACTGCATAGGTGACGTAGAACTCATCCGGATCGGCCCCTCCTTCCTCATTGAAGGTGACGCAACGGTTGAACCCTGAAGCCACCCGGGTGGTATTGTCGGCGTCCGGGAGGAGATCGCCTGCCATGTTCTCCACGATGAAGCGGTCAAAGGGTTTGTTCTGGTTGAACGACTCGATGACGTAGTCACGGTAGAGCCACATGTCGCGCACGGAGTCGTTGTGATATCCGTTAGTGTCCCCGTAGCGTGCGAGGTCGAGCCAGTCCTGAGTCATGCGCTCCCCGTAGTGAGGAGAATCAATCATGGCGTCGACGAGGTCAGAATATTGTTCTGGCGAGAATGGGGCGCTCTTAGTTTCTCTCCCGACAGGTGAGGATGCGAGAGTGGGCGCAAACCTTTGAAGATCACTCAGGGTTGGTGGTAGCCCACGAAGGTCGAGGGAGATTCGTCGTATTAGGTTCTCTGGGCTGGCCTCGGGAGAGGGCTCCATTTTCTGGTTTTCGAGGCGCGAAAGAATGAAGTTATCTATGGGATTACGCGACCAGTTCTCGTTGCGCACGGTGGGAACCTCAGGTTTTTCCAAGGTGCGGAAAGACCAGTGTTGCTCGTATTTCGCCCCGTTCTTGACCCAGGTCCTGAGCTTTTCTCTGCCCTCATTATTGAGGCCTTTTCTGAAATCCGGTGGCGGCATCATCTCATCGGGATCCTTAGAAAAGATCCGATGGATTATCTCGCTCTCCTCAAGGTCTCCCGGGACAATCGCACGGGAGCCCGATTTCAACTCGCCCATTGCTCCCTCGCGGAGGTCGAGGCGCAGTCCGCTTTTTCGAGTCTTGGCATCAGGGCCATGACAGGCGTAGCAGTGCTCAGCCAGAAGGGGCTGGATGTCCCGGCTGAAGTCGGCAGGAGCGGTAACTGCAGAAAGGGTGAGGCAGGCGGATGCGATGCTTTGGATGGATCGCGCCCGGAGAGGAGACATGACACGACCCTAACGTCAGGCTCCAGCGGTGAAAGGGAAAACCTGCATTGGATCGGGTGACTCGAGCGAATGGGCCCAGAGGTATTCTGGCGTTACTTTTCTTCTTCGATCTTGTGCTTGCTGAACCACTGATATAGCTCCGGCGTTGCGTAGGCGGCAGACCAACTGTTGTGCCCGACATGTTGAAGAGTGGTGAAGCGCACCTTTGTTCCTCCGGCCTTGCGGATGGCTTTCACCATCTCATCAGAATGCCTGTAGAGCACAGCCGTGTCCTCGGTGCCATGGAAGGCCCAGATAGGAACGTTGACCAGTTTGTCAGCTTCCTCCGGGTTGCCCCGTCCGCAGATGGGTGAAACTGCGGCAAACCGATTCGGATTTTCTGCTGCCATTTTCCATGTTCCATATCCTCCCATACTGAGGCCGGTCAGGTAGATCCTAGTCGTATCGGCCGGGAACTTGCTGGTGATATGATCCAAAAGCTTAAGGACGCCGGCTTGCTGGTCGTCATCGGTCCACCTGCTCTCGGCAGGGCACTGAGGGGCAATAAGGATGTAGGGAAGGTTGTCGCCGCGCTGGGCCATCCGGGGAGGTCCCCACTTGGCAACGATGCTTAGGGGCCCCCGGCTTTCTCCGCGACCGTGAAGAAAGAGGATAACGGGCCACTTTTTTTTCGAGGAAGGCTCGAACTCCTTTGGAAGGGAAAAGAGATATGGAACTGTTTGTTTGGCGGAGACCTCGAAGGAGTGCTCGGTAACTTTCCCGGGGGCTGGTTGTCCGGCTTCGAGGCGGGTGCATGCGAGGAGTACTAAAGCGCATCTAAGAAGAGAGTGGTGTCGCATCTTTTTTCAGGTTGGGTAGATCCGGATACGATCCTTAAATAGGTCGGTTGTCAGTTCCAAAAGAACAATGGCCTTGCTTATGCCTGAGTCTGACGTATCTTAGCGCTACCGGATTCCTTTCCCCCTGAATCAAAATCGAGGTAATTAATCAGCTTCCTCCGCCCGGCCCGCGTGAGTGAAACCTGCACCAACCCGGCGGTGCTTCCAGCGCGAAGATGCCAGCGACCCCCTCGGAGCCCGGAATTAGATCATAATGAACCCAACTTCGTTCGAGGCGCTACAATTTCCGGAGCCCATTCAGCGTGCTCTTAGTGAGCGTAATTATAACTCGCTCACACCGATTCAGGCACAGGCGTTACCCCCTCTGCTTGAGGGGAGAGACCTGCTTGGATGCGCCCAGACAGGCACCGGGAAGACGGCTGCCTTTTCCCTGCCGATTCTGGATGTCCTTTATGATGATCCGCAGAATATCCGACCGCGGACTGCGCGGGCTCTTGTGCTGACGCCGACCCGGGAGCTTGCAAACCAGGTAGGTGAGAGTCTTCGGACCTACGGGAAATACATGGATATCTACCATGCGCTTGTCTACGGGGGAGTTGGGCAGGGCCCTCAAGTCAGCGCCATGAGAAGGGGAGTCGATATCCTAGTGGCCTGCCCGGGGCGCCTATTGGACCTTGTAGAACAGGGGCATATTGATCTCTCCGAGGTTGAGTTTTTTGTGCTCGATGAGGTTGATCGAATGCTGGACATGGGCTTTCAGAAGGATGTCACCAGAATTGTCGACATGCTCCCCCGGGAACGACAGTCACTGTTCTTCTCGGCGACAATGTCCAAACAAATAATGAGCCTTGCTCAGACCATCCTCCGTGATCCGGTAACGATCTCGATTGAGCCTGAAAAAACTACGGCTGAAGATGTTCGCCAGGAATTGTGTTTCCTTGAAAGGTCGGATAAGCGTTCTCTTCTCGTGCAGCGTTTGAAAGAGCAGGGTGAGGGAGAGCTTTCGATTGTCTTTGCCCGAACCAAGCATGGGTCCGACAAGCTGGCTCGTTTTTTGAATCAGAGGGACGTCAAGGCTGAGGCTATCCATGGAAACCGTTCCCAGGCCCAGCGAGACCGCACTTTGAAAAGATTCCGCGATGGTGCTCTTCCGGTTCTTGTAGCGACCGACGTCGCCGCGCGGGGCGTAGATGTCAAGGATGTCACCCTCGTTGTAAACTTTGATTTGCCGAACGAGCCGGAGGCCTACATACACCGAATTGGACGAACTGGTCGAGCGGGAGAAACGGGTGCCGCGGTTTCATTCTGCTCTGATGAGGAGTTGGAGTTCCTCCGAGCGATTGAAAAATTGATTCAGCAAACCATTCCAGTTTCTGTTGATCACAAATGGCACCATGCGGGGCTTGCTGAGCGTCATGCCAGAAAGCTTACTGGAGGGGGGAGCCGCGGGGCAAAAAAGAAGTCCGGCCGTGGGAGTCGTCGGCCACAGGGAAGATATCGGGGGCGCAGGCAAGGTCGTTCGAAGTCGTCGGTAAAAAGCTAATTCCTTCAGGGCGGAACTCCTGCGGAGCACGCCTTGAAGAATCCTACCGATTGAAATTCAGTCGGTGGCAGCCCTTGGAGTCGAACTCGAGGGGAATGGGGCCGGGGCTGACCTCGCAGTTCTCCCTGCCAGCAAGTTCCGCTGCGAGGTCCGAGCTGACGAAAAGAGTCTCCAAATGAAGAGTGTTGGGAATAAACATCCACCTCTTTGGTCCGTAGCGCTCGCTCATTCGCCGGACAACCTCCTTCTCGTCCTCGAGCGTGCAAGGAATTGCCATTCGGCGCATATCCCCGGTCGTGAAGACGTTGGTAAAGGTCTTCTTCTCATCAATGGAGTCTCTTAAACGGCGGGTAATGAAATCGGCCAGACCTACTCCGATGGCATTTCCTTGGCTAGCCTGGGACAGAGCGAGTGCCGCAATCACCTGGATGCGCGGGCGGACCAGGTCTTCGTAGCCATTGACTCCCCGATATCCGATGACGTTGGTATCCATTCCGGTTCCGCTGAAGGTCTTTCCGATTTCGTTCACTACCAGCACGTTGAGTTCATCGGCGGGTAGGGAAGGAAAGTAGGAGCGATGTTTCTCCAGGAGGGAAGGTTCGCGCTCCAGAATCTCCTCCGGGCGCACCGCATGCACCTCTGCGGTCCTGTCGAATCCATCCTCCAGAAGTCCTAGTCCCGCGTAGATCTTGCCAGATCCAATTACGCATTCTCCCATTTCGAGAAGCATGTCCTTCATGGTGGGAGTGGGCGCGGAATGAAACGTTTCAGCCGATTGTATTTTGCCCATGCCCACGACCATCATCTTGGTAAGGCCACTCTGAACCGGCCCTGAGAAGCAGGTGTGAAGCTTGATCCGATTGAGGACGAGAACACTCGAGGCCTCGAAGCAATGCCGATCCATCCATACTTTGCCCGTTTCTACTTCTCCGATCTGGACAACCTCCATACTCGACCTGACTTCCATTCCGGTTGCTTCCTCGGTTAGCCCGAGGGAATGAACCATGGAGAGTTGTCCTTCCGCAGTGGCTCCGTTGTGAGAGCCCATGCAGGGTGTGAGGAACGGTGTAGCGCCCTTTTGCCGGATCCAATTTCCAGCGGCTCGAGTGATGGCGACGATGTTATCGATGCCGCGACTTCCTGCCGTTATGGCTACTTCACCCCTGGGAGGAGGTAATCCGAGAGAGTCCAATTCCCTGTGCACCCTCGCCTCCAGATCGGGTAGCGGGTTCGAAATTAGTTTTTGGTGAACTTGATGGACCTCCATTGGTTGTTCCTCCGGCAGCAGAGGATGGCAGGGTGCTGAGGCAGGGTGAAGGATTGATTTCCTCGCCAAGCGACGAAGTTGCATTCAGCATGTGTGGAGATGCGCGTTGTTCTTATCGTGATGGCGATTGGGATATTGTCCCCCATTTCCTGGGCTGGAGAGAAGCCGAATGTCCTTTTCATCGCGGTAGATGACCTGAACGACTGGGTTGGGTGCCTTGGAGGGCACCCTCAGGCCAGAACTCCTCATATTGATGCCCTTGCAAAGAGAGGGACCCTTTTCGAGCAGGCCCACTGCGCGGCTCCTTTGTGCAGTCCATCGAGGACCTCGGTCATGATGGGCTTGCGGCCGTCCACAACAGGCATTTACGGGAACCTGAACTGGTTTCGTGATATGCCGCCTTATCGGGAGTGGGTGACTCTTCCCCAGTATTTTCGTGCGAATGGTTACGTTGCGTGGGGCGGAGGGAAACTATATCATCAGCCACATGGGAAATTTTCTGATCCGGCTTCGTGGGACCGGCAATACAGCACTAGGATGGGGACGCCGCATCCGCCGGCGGACCTGCGTTACCGACACGGATTGAAGGAGAAATTCTCCAACGCCATTCTCGCCCGCCTCATTGACTGGGCTCCTATCGACCAGTCCGTTCAGGAGACAGCGGATTGGAAGACAGCCGAGGGTGCGGCTGATTTCCTGAAGCAGGATCACCAGAAGCCTTTCTTTCTGGGATGCGGTATCTACCTGCCGCATCTGCCCTGGTACCTGCCTCGGGAATACTTTGAGATGCATCCTCTCGAGGCCGTCCGGCTGCCTTCCTATCGGTCTGACGATTTCGACGATATCCCAGAGGCGGGGCGTCGCATGGCCGCGAAAGCCGGCACGATCATTCGTAACGGTGGAAAGTGGAAGGAGGCAGTGCAGGGTTGTCTTGCGGCTGGGTCATTCGCCGATGCCTGTGTGGGTCATGTCCTCAAGGCTCTAGAGAAAAGTCGTTATGCCGAGAACACTATCGTGGTCCTTTGGGGGGACCATGGCTATGATGTTGGGGAGAAGAAATTCGCTAAGAGCGCACTCTGGGAGCAGAATACCCGCACGCCCCTGATCATCCATCTTCCTAAGACGCTGGGAGGAAACCCCGAGGCTAGCTCCTGCAGTCGCCCGGTGAGCCTTCTGGATCTTTATCCGACCCTCGTTGATCTCTGCGGGTTACCGCTCAATCCAAGGATCGAGGGACGAACCATAGCTCCCCTCGTGCGTGATCCGAAGGCCGAGTGGCCTTATCCTGCTGTGATTACCCACTCACCTCACTGGCATGGGCCTAATCACGCGGTTCGCTCCGAGTTGTTTCACTACATTCATTACGGGAGGGGTGGGGAGGAGCTATACGACGTGTCCAAAGATCCAAACCAGTGGCGCAATATTGCAAGTGATCCCAAATACAGGGAGATCAAGGCAGGGCTGAGGAAATGGCTCCCAGAAAGCAACGCGCCGCACTTTCGCGCAAAGTGATATCTACGCTGGGGATGTCGTTTGACTGGCAGAGTCTTTCCCATAAGATCGATCTATGGCGAACTCAAGGTGTCCCAGCCGATTTGGGATCTTTTCGCTCCTGACAATGGTGGCTGTCGGGGTGTCGCCCGCTCAGACGGGTTTGGATACTCTCGAAGATAGGGCGAAGAGTTCAAAGGTTCGTCTTGAGACAGGGCCAGCGCGGTGGGCGGTCAGGGCTACTCTTGGAACTGGTGCGAGATTTGGCATGAGGGTTGTCAGTAACCCGCCAGACTTCGAAATTCGTATTGTGCTAAAGCCAGATGCGGACAAGCCGGAGCCCTTTGCGAGGGTTGTGGCGCGAGCTGGGAAGTGGGCGGTGGAAGAGATTGGTGGACTCAAGGGGATCTATCAGCCTTGGGAAGCGCCTTTCTCCTATGAGCTAGTTGCTCGTCTTCTCAGCGAAGCGTGGCCACCGCCTTATGTGCGTGGGACCGATCACACATTAAGCAGGCGAGTGGGAGAGACAGTTGTGATAAGGGAGCCTCTTTCGAATTCGCAGCAGAAAAGCGCCGAGTCGTTCCTCCGGAAATCAAGTGGAGCCCAGGTCAAGCCCGGGAGTGAACTGGCTCGGAACATCTTAGAAATCCGCCGTCGGCTTGAACAGGGGAACCAGTGGAGGGTAGACGAAATGACAGGCTTCATGGAACGGGCTTCGGTGGGAAGTCTTGAATTGGAGTATAGTCGGGTAGAATGGCTGGAGCAGCCGCCTGAGATTCCGATCATCAAGACATATCCTGATTACAGCGCGCCTCTGCCAGCGGATCGGGATGGCATTGTTATGATCG
>Ga0115011_10000429_pt1 | contig 34441 bp, 29 predicted proteins | sample TroAtlMetagenome_2_FD_88705 | JGI IMG/M metagenome (GOLD analysis project Ga0115011, IMG submission 88705) | Marine eukaryotic phytoplankton communities from Atlantic Ocean - Tropical Atlantic ANT8 Metagenome | ecosystem: Environmental > Aquatic > Marine > Oceanic | place: Tropical Atlantic... | reverse complement strand
TGGTATTTTAGTATAGCGAAAAGCAGGATGTTAGTTTGGAGGCAGTTGTCTTTGTCGTTTGGTTTTTTTATTGCTGTTTCACTGCCATTGATAGTCACTCTTTCTGTCAAGTATGGTTATCCAACTTTTTCAACTTCCGGTGCAATTGCGCATGCGATTGTCGGTCCAGGTAATGATAATCCTGCTCCGCATCCATTTGGAAACACGGTATACCGACCGGAGCCGGGTCGTGTGACCGCTTGGGAGGATCCGAGTAAAATGGAATATGAATATTGGTCTCCTATTGAAAGTTATGAAAAACTTACTCATCAATCTGCTTTAGTTAGTAAGAACGCTAAGACGATTTTCAAGTTCTTATCAGCTTTCGATGGGGTCGGTTTATTTTTGAGTTGGTTTGGGATGGGGACGCTAGTTTTTGGTATGGCTTTTTTAGTCAAAAAACCATGGGTTAAGAATTGGTTTAAAGAACGATGGAGATGGTTAGTTGTGCCAGTGATATGTCTTAGTTCTATTTATCTTCCGGTTTATGTTTTATCGTCTGATCAACGGTATTTTTATCTGATCATGCCGATTTTGTTGATTCTTTCAATTGGATTATGTGCGAGCTATTATCAAAAACGTGTCGGAATCAAAATTGTGGTAGCGACGCTATTTGTCTTACCGGCATTTTTGGAACGGCCCTCTGAAGATGTTGCAGGACCTTTAGCTATGGAGTTAGCTTCACGAATGGAAAAGGCCGGACTTAAGTCGTCAATTGTTGGGTCAACATTTTTTTCGGATGAAGGCCATCGATTGGGATTGTATGTGGCTTGGCATCTTGGCCAGCCTTGGCATGGTGATGTTTGGAATAATGGCAAATTTGATAAATATTCGGCTAGGGCTTCTGCATATCGAAAATCCGGCGCCAAGTATACAATAGCGATCGATCAATCGAAATGGGCCATGCATTTGGAGTCAGAACCTGGATTTAAAAACGTGACTGATGCGCTGGTTAGCCAAAATTGGTTCCAAGTATTTGAGATTGTAAAGTAGCTACATTAGCTCATTTTTCTTCCACACAATGGGTAACACTTTTATGTTCTCTCTGCCGTGAATGTCGTTTTTCGAGAAAATCTTGCGTTTATTAGTCTTTTTTTGATTTTTTCAGGTGTAGTCCAGGCTGATTTGAATGAAGAACAAAAGGGCAAATTACCGCCGGCTCTCAAGCGTAAGGTTAGTTTTTCGAAGGAGATCTATCCGTTACTAGAGAAGAGTTGCACCAAGTGTCACGGCAAGGGGAAGGCGAAGGGTGGTTTTAGCCTTGAGACTCGTGAAAAGTTATTAGCCGGTGGTGATTCTGGACAATCGGTAGTTCTTGGTGCAAGTGCTGATAGTTATTTGGTTGAATTAATTTCTGGGCTTGATCCTGACAATGTGATGCCACAAAAGGGGTCGAAATTTACTGCTGAAGAGATCGGGTTGGTTCGTGCATGGATTGATCAGGGGATTATTTGGGAAAATGATGTAACGTTTGCTAAGGCTCCTGTCTTAAATCTAAAACCACGCCGTCCAAAATTGTTAGGGCAAAAAAAAGGCCATACGATTGATCGTGTCCTAGAACCGTATTATGCGAAACACGATGTTGAGATTAGTAAATTAGTTTCGGACCGTATTTTTGCTAGGCGTGTTTATCTTGATACAATTGGATTGCTGCCACCTGTTGACGAGCTGGAAGATTTCATAGCTAGTAAGATTGAAGATAAGCGCCGAATATTGGTTCGAACACTTCTGGCAGATCGGAAATCTTATGCTGAGCATTGGTTGGCATTTTGGAATGATCTTCTTCGTAATGACTACGCTGGTACCGGTTATATAGATGGTGGTCGCAAGCAAATTACTGGATGGCTTTACGGCTCATTGTATAACAACAAGCCCTATGACCGATTTGTTTATGAACTAGTTAATCCGACAGAGCATTCAGAGGGATTTACCAAAGGAATTGTTTGGAGAGGTGTCGTCAATGCGAGTCAGAAACCTCACATGCAAGCCGCTCAGCATATCTCGCAAGTATTCATGGGTGTTAATCTGAAATGTGCATCATGCCATGATAGCTTTATTAATGATTGGTCACTTGCGGATGCTTATGCATTGGCGAGTGTTTACGCTGATAAACCATTGGAGATGATTGAGTGCGACAAGCCGACTGGAAAAATATCTGATATTAGGTTTATTCATCCTGAATTGGGTAACATTGATCCCAAGGCCGATAAGGGTACTCGAATTAAACAGTTAGCTGAGGCAGTCATTAGTTCGAAAAATGGCCGCCTTAGTAGGACGGTTGTTAACAGAATTTGGGCACGTTTCCTTGGCCGAGGATTAGTGGAGCCAGTTGATGAAATGGAAAATCAATCATGGAATACTGATCTTATCGATTTACTTGCCAGTGACTTGGTCGAAAATGATTACGACCTTAAATTTACGATGGAGCAGATAATGACTTCACGCGCATATCAAATGCCGGCAGTGAATGGCTCCGAACAAGAGGAAAAAGATTATATCTTTCGTGGCCCGCTAGTGCGGCGGATGTCTGCTGAGCAGTTTGTTGATTCAATTGCCACTTTGACAGGGAACTGGAAGAAATCACCTGCAAAAAAAATCAAATTTGATGGGGCGAATCTGGAGAAGAAAAAACAGACAGATGTGCCAGAAGCTAAATGGATATGGAGTTCGAGTAATGCAGCTAAGAGCGCCAAGCCGGGCACCTCTTATTTTCGTAAAACTTTTGAATTGAAGAGTAAACCTAAAACCGCAGACGTGATTGTGACGGCTGATAATTCTTTCGTCTTATTGGTGAATCAGCGCAACGGAATTGCAGGTAATAATTGGGAAGAACCGAAATTTCGTAATCTATCGGATCGTTTTAATGTGGGAGAAAATTTGATTACTGTTTTAGTGACTAATGGCGATGCTGGTAACAATCCAGCTGGTCTTTGGTTGGGTGTAAGGTTGCAATTTGAAGATGGAAGTACTCGTGATATTATTTCCGACAAATCTTGGAAAGTTAGTACCAATAATATTAAAGACTGGAGCCAGCGAGGGTTTGACGATGCCAAATGGAAGAATGCCTCAGAGCTTGGTGATGTTAATATGAGTCCTTGGGATTTAGCGAAGAAGTTAAAGGTCAGTGGTTCTGATCTTGCTTTTGGAGGTAGGTTTCGTGAGGTGCTTCAAAACAAGACGACGCTAACAACAGCTCTCGGACGGCCCAATCGTGAACAGGTAAGTACCGTGCGTCCTTCAGTAGCTACAACTCTTCAGGCTTTGACGTTGACTAATGGCGAGGTGCTTTCCAAGTTGATTAAAGAGGGTGCAGTTACCTTGTCTAACGATGAAGCTGAAAAACAACTTTTAGCTAGTCGAATCTTTCAATTTGCGCTAGGACGAAAGCCTAGTAATTCTGAAGTTTTGATGATCAAAGAATTGGTTGAAGGTGAAAATGCGGTTAATTCATTCGAAGACGTTCTTTGGGCGCTTATTATGCTGCCAGAATTTCAGTTGATTTATTAATTATTAGAGATGGAAATACAGGTTGGAATAGTTTCAGTTTCGGATCGTGCTACAAAAGGTATTTATGAGGATGCTGGTGGGCCGGCGCTGAGGGATGCTGCTGATAATTATGGATGGGATGTCATTGCAGAGTCAGTAGTGCCAGATGAAATTATTGATATTCAACGCGCTTTGCGTGAGTTAGTTAACAAGGGTTGCCACATGATTCTTACCACAGGCGGAACCGGTGTAGCAGAACGAGATGTTACGCCGGAAGCCGTTCGCGAAATGGCAATTAGAGAGTTGCCTGGTTTCGGGGAGATAATGCGGATTGAGTCGATGAAAATTACACCCAACGCAATCCTCTCCAGAAACATGGCTGCTGTGATAGACTCAACGCTAGTAATCTGTTTGCCTGGCAAACCAAAGGGTGCGGTTGAATGCCTCAGTTTTGTTGAAGGGGCCATCCCTCACTGCATCAAAGTATTGCAGGAAGTGCCAACTAGCTGCTGATAAACTTTATTTTGGGAAGCGAATAATTCGTCGGGCATTTTTGCTGAAAACTTTGTCTTGGATGGTTCGGTCGGAGATCAGGCGGCGAATAATTTCAATTGTTCTAGCTCCAATGCAACTAGGTCCGCGGCCAATAAGGTCGTTGCAGTCGCTGCCATAGATTAACTTGTCTTGATTTCGTTTAATAAAATCGACGGCATGCGCCTCATCACGGATGAGTGCATTTTGCCCTGAGTTTGCCGATAAATCTCCATACATGTTCGGATAATCCTGTAGTAAACGATCACTGATACCTGACGGCATCACTTTTCCTTTGGGATACATAACGGTTTGCTGATGATTTTTGTCGATATTACCCCACCAAGTTTGAGCATGTCCTATAAAGTTTACTTTTGGAAACTTCTTCAGGATTTTATGAAACCGTTCAATGCCGGTATTGTAATTTTCATGCTCAAAATGCATCAATATTGGCACGTCATATTCCTGTGCCAGTTCAGAAATTCGCTCGATATGCTTTGAGTCGCAGTTAACCCGAAATTTTTGTTCGCCAATTCCAATTGCTCCTTTTTTAAGATATGTCTCAATGGTTTTTATACACTCAGGATGATCGGAAATTTCGTTGGCAAAATGAACATAGTTGTTTGGGTTTTTAACGACTATTTTTCGTACAGACTTATTGCCTCCACAGATGGCTCCCAAACCGTATTTTCGGCCTGCTGGTAATAGTACCGTCCATTTGACGCCGAGTGCCCGCTGGTGGCGTAGTAAACGCATATCATTACGACCGCTGTAATTCGTATGCTGGTGCAGATCTATAATCTCCTGTTTATCTTTTCGGCCAAGTGCTTGAACTGATAGGGAAGAGGCTGAGAGGGTTGTGCCAGTAGTTATTAAGAATTTTCTACGATTAAGGTTATTCATAATAGCGATCTTTGATGTCTGGTGTTGTTTTCAGCCTAAGGCTTATACTTGTTAAAGCGCAATCTTTTCTGGTGGGTTGTGGAAAGACTAGGGGATAAGTATAATGATCACACCTGTTTAGACTGGCTTACAATGGATAAATTACTTCTAATTGATGATGAGGATGATGTTCGCTATTCATTTAAGCGAATTTTTAGTTCTCCAGATTTGGTTCTGGAGACTGCTGCCAGTGGTGAAGAGGGAATTGAGGTTATAAAGACTTTTAAGCCCGATTTAGTACTTATGGATGTCCGTATGGGGGGTATTAGTGGCCTAGAGACACTACGCCTAATTCGTGAGGATGATGCCAAATTGCCGATAATTATGATGACAGCATTTGGTACTACACAGACTGCAATTGAGGCAATGAAGTTTGGTGCCTACGATTACTTACTGAAACCTTTCGATGTCCCAAAGCTTAAGCAGATCGTTAATGATGCTCTCAAGGCTGCGCGTGATATGAAGCAAGTCGTTGCTTGTGAGCCTTTGTTGGAATCAGAGGATTATGATATGGGGATCGTGGGTCGTAGCCAATCAATGCAGGAGGTGTTTAAAACGATTGGTCAGTTGGCAGGCTCTGATGCTACAGCCTTAATCACTGGAGAAAGTGGCACGGGCAAGGAATTGGTGGCTAGAGCGATCTATCATAATAGTCAGCGAAACAGTCAGTCCTACCTTCCTATCAACTGTGCCGCTATTCCTGAGAACTTACTTGAAAGTGAATTATTTGGTCATGAAAAGGGGTCTTTCACTGGGGCGACCTCGCAAAGGATTGGTAAGTTTGAACAATGTCATCAAGGCACTCTTTTTCTTGATGAAATTGGAGACATGACACTTGCGACGCAGGCTAAAATATTAAGGGTTTTGCAAAATGGCACTATTGAGCGTGTAGGTGGTAATAAGTCTATTAATGTTGATGTTCGTATTATAGCTGCCACTAATAAAAGGCTTGAGGAAGCAGTTGCAGCAAATGAATTTCGCGAGGATCTTTTTTATCGACTTAATGTTGTTAGGGTAAGCCTTCCTCCGCTTCGAGAACGCAGTGAGGACATTCCATTATTAATAGATTATTTTCTTAAAATCATCGCTGAATCCGAAGGAAACAAAGTTAAGTCTATTCTTGAGACAGCGCAGACGGCTCTTCTAAATTACTCATGGCCGGGCAATGTTCGCGAATTGGAAAATGTAATGCGCAGAACCATTGTAATGGCTAAGGGTGATGCTATTCGTTTAGATGATTTACCGACAAATGTGTATTCTAAGGAGGGGATTGTTAGTTCGGTAGAAAATAAAACGATTAATCAACTGGAATCGCAGGTATCACCTACAGCCTCAAATGATATCAGTTCACTGGCGGCTACTTTGTTCCAATGGGCCAAGTCTCAACCAGATTTGGCAATTTTACCTGCAGTAGAACGGGAATTAGTTGCGCATGCTCTTCGTGAAACCAATGGTAATCAGGTGCAGGCATCAAGACTTCTTGGGATAACCCGTGCCACCCTCCGGAATCGAATCGATAAATTTGGGATCAAGCAGGCTGTTTCAGTTCAATAAAGAACTGAAGAAGTTTGTTAGCTATTCGGAAAAAAGATTGCGCTTCTTTTGCGAGTAAGTTTGCAATTGGTTGGAGCTAGAAGGATGAACCAATTTCCAAAAATAATAAATCAACATGATTAGCATAATTAGGTTTACGGTTTGGGAAATGCCGTGCCATATGCTGAATTTAAGTTTTGCATTCTGCCTTATCTCCTTTGAGTAAGGCTTGGATTCAATCATTGGAGGATCACCTTCAGTCTTGATTTGGAACTGGTACTTTTGTTGATACCAAACATTGAGATTAGGACTAATCAATTTACCGCCGAGTAACGCCAACAAAAGCAGGATTCCAATATAACTAACCGACCGTTTAGGGAAGGTGCCTTGCGGATAATTAATGAACCATTTAAGCAATAGGTGTAATATAGCGAGGATCCCGCAAATATAATGAAGTAGGAAAAAACTTTCTAACATTGCTTGGGCGACAAGGCCGTTGTATGGCGGCGGTGCAAACTGCGTTACTTCAGGTCTAAAAAAAACTTTTCCAGCCAGAAATGAAAAGAAAACGGATCCGCCTGCCCATACAGCAATATTGAAAATACCTATGAATCGGATAAATCCTGCCACACGCCGATTTAACGAGACAAGTCGTCATCTGCCAAGTGTGGTTTCTCTAGATTTTATGTAGTTGTGGGTTTTCCGTTGACCCAGAGCATTGGCAATCCTAACTTTCTCAGTGATGAAATCACGTTTCTTATTGTCGGTTATCGCTGGATTGGTGGTATTTGGTCAGTTGGAGTTAAATGCGCAGGAAGAGGCGTTTGAAGTCAAGAAGGACGGTGACAAATATCGTGTTGAGGTCGATGGGAAACTATTCACTGAGTATATTACCAAGGGGTACAACAAACCGGTACTTTATCCGGTTATAGGGCCGCACGGTGTGAGCATGACTCGGAATTATCCTTTTAAGACAGTCAAAGGTGAGGCGACTGATCATGTTCATCATGCCTCACTTTGGTTTACGCATGGCGAGGTGAATGGGATCAGTTTTTGGCATAATGGAGAAAAGACTGGTAAAATTATTCCTACCGAAGTGGTTCGAGCCAAGGGCGGTCGTTTTGCTTCAATTGTTACAAAAAATAATTGGAATGGACCGGACGGAAAGACTATTTGCACCGACCGTACTTCCATAAGGTTTATTAAGACTGCTAAAGGGACTATGATATCCTATGGTGTGACTGTTTATGCTTCAGAAGGAGATGTTAAGTTCGGTGATACAAAGGAAGGTTCAATGGGTATTCGTACTCATCCTAATCTTCGATTGAGCAATGGCAAGGGAGTGACTACTGCCAACGGAAAAGCGTTGAACAGTGCTGGGCATAAAGATAAGCAATTGTGGGGCAAAAGAGCCAAATGGGTCGATTATTGGGGCAAGATCGACGATCATGAAGTTGGTGTAGCGATTTTTGATCATCCAGACAACCCGCGTCATCCCACTTGGTGGCACGCCAGAGACTATGGATTAATAGCTGCCAACCCGTTTGGGATACATAACTTCGAGGGTAAGAAAAAAGGGGTTGGCGATATGACAATCAAGAAGGGCGAAAAATTGTCATTTCTTTATGCTTTTCTCTTTCATGAAGGAGATGCTGAGTCCGCTGGCATTGATGAGACCTACGATCGCTGGGTAGAGGGGGTAGCCAATATGAGGGCTCGTGCTCGAGGTAATAATTGAGCAAAATCATTTAACTCCTTTTGTTTGTTTAGTTATTCTTCAAGTGAATAACTTGGTCTGTTATTCTGTTTGAAGTTATACTATTTTTCAGTCGAATGTCGGGTGCTTATAGCCAACTTCTTGAGGCCACTATTGGTCATCTTGAGTCTTTAAAACAGAAAGGGGTTCGTTATGTTGATGTTTCTCCGGAATCAATCAATGCTCTGATTGAGCCTATTTCACGGAAAGTGGGTTCTTCAGAAGGTGAAATACAGATTCCATCGCAGGCAACTGTTCAATCGAGTCGGGCAGATGGGCCAAGTGTTTATGATTCTCAGAGACTTTCCTCCGCGGATAAAGCTTCAGCAATGGATCAATTAAGGGACGAGATATTCTCTTTGAATAAGAGCCCTGAATTATTGGCTTCTGGGGCAAATTTGGTCTTTGGGGTTGGGACAGTTGATGCTGATCTAATGTTTGTGGGGGAGGCTCCAGGTGAGGATGAAGATCGTGAAGGAGAGCCATTTGTCGGTAAGGCCGGTCAGCTATTAATGAAAATTATTCAAGCCACAGGTCTCGATCGTGAAAAGGTTTATATTGCCAATGTGCTAAAATATAGACCTGACACTCCAGGTAAATCTTTTGGTAATCGCAAGCCTCGATCGGATGAAATAGAAAGTTGGTTTCCTTTTTTGATGCGTCAGATTGAAATCATTCAACCGAAAGTAATAGTGGGATTGGGTGCGACGGCTGTGGAGGGTTTGCTTGGCCATATGCCAACTGGCATAACTCGACTCCGTGGTAACTGGCAGTCTTATCGCAGTGTGCCTGTAATGCCTACATTTCATCCATCATATCTTTTACGCAATCAATCCTGGGCCGTAAAACGTCAGGTTTGGGAGGATATGATGCAGGTTATGGAGCGGCTTAATATGCCTATTAGCGAGAAACAAAAGGGCTTTTTCCTTCGAAAATAGAATATTATAAACAAACGCAGCCGGCGTCCTTATGGAGCAACCGGCTGCGAGTCAGTTCTATTTATGTTTTCCAAATCGGGCCTTCGCCCGTGCTTACAAGGAGAGAGTCTCCTCGTTGATTCGATTATACGAATCAAGTTGTGGCGCAGATGCGCCTGCCTGATCGGCATTCGATAGATCCAGAATGCTATTCAGATCTTCACGTACCGTCACTCGGCCCCATCGGGTCTGAATTACGGATGTGTCACCTACCGGTTCAACGGAGATGACCGTGTCGAGGTTGAAAAGCACCTTTGAATCTTCTTCAGCATAACCGTTAGGAGATGCCTGAGTTAATGTTACGAAGTGTGCCATTTCTGTTTATTTCGTTAAGTCAGTTGCACTTACAACCGACCACAATTTAAATAATGCACAAAGAGGGGTGGGGTTACAATGATTTTTTCTGTGACGAATTTGTGACACTCAAAACGAGTGCGAAAATCGAGTTGGATTCGTCATCTTAAGTTTTTTTGCTTAAAACGGTTAAGGGATCCTCGGCTCGTTGGTATTTGTCTCAGCAGTCGATTGAGTTTTAGTCTTTTTGAAGATAATGATGTGTTGTCGCGGAAGCACAGAAATCGTTTCGACCCATTCAAGTGGATGAGGTGACGCTTCCTTGAGTACCTGTAACTGGGACATTTTGTGTAATAATTTTATCGGCACTTTGGGGTCTTCCATACGATATTCGACAAAAGCGATTCTTCCACCAGTCTTGAGGGCATTGGATATATTCTTTATCATTTCATATGGATGTGAAAACTCGTGGTATACATCAACCATTAAAGCTAAATCGATTGTATCAGCTGGAAGATTAGGATTTGTAATTGTTCCGAGCACTCCCTCAACATTTTTTATCCCTGCATTTTTCAGGTTGCGTGTGAGTAGATCGAGCATCTCCTGCTGAATGTCGACCCCATAAACGGTTCCCTTTGGTCCTATTATACGGGAGATTCGTCGGGCAAAATAACCTGTGCCGACTCCGATATCGGCTACTCTGTCACCAGCCTTTAGTTTTAGTGCCTTGATTAGGGTTTGTGGCCGTTCCTCGACTTCGCGTGAAGAGCGTTCAAGCCAGCCAGCACCGAGATGACCCATCACATGTGCTATTTCGCGTCCCATGTAGAACTTGCCGATACCATCCCGGCTATGTTGTGGACGGTAGGTGTAACGTGAATTATCAGGATCAACGCGAATTCCTTTTGCTTTTGTTCGTGCTGCTTGACCAAGTGCTGTTGGTTCCTGACCAAGCACAATAAGTGTTATTGCTAAAGTTAAGAGTAATAACTTGCGGCTCATGTGTTCAAACTACTCTTGGTTAGAGATTAATACAAGATGCAGCGCTTGGCTCGTCAAACTACTCTTGGTATCCTTCTTTTCTATGGCACTGGCAAAAAAACTATTACACACGAGATACCGTGTTAATGATTTGGAGAAAACCATTGATTTCTACAAGAACGTTTTGGGACTGGAAGAAGTACGTCGACACAAATCACCGAGAGGTTCCGAGTTGGCTTTTTTGAAGGCACCAGAAAGTGAAGAGACTGTTGAGATATGTCATTTTCCAAATAGCGGTCTGGTGGAGGTGCAGGAGGATCTGACTCACTTGGCCTTTGAGGTCGACAGCCTTGAGGAATTTGGGAAACACCTTGCCTCGCTAGGCATTGATTACTCTGATGGACCAACCATGAAGGAATCAGGAGGAGGCTTTGCATTCGTTGATGCTCCAGAGGGATACGAAATTGAACTAATCGAGATTGCTAAGTAATTACGAGATTCAATCAATAGGATGAATGCAATTAAGGTCACATTGTCAGCCTATGCCGACGCCCATAAATTCATCTGGAAGGAGGGCATAATCAAATTAATCAAGGTGCCGTTACTTCTGACTTTGGCTTATTTTCCATTCATGTTTTTGACAGCATATTTCTTGGCGGGATTCATCGTTGAGTTTTTTCAGGATCTGCTTGGAGCTTTTGCTTCTGAAGGAGGTTGGTTGCAGTCTTTCATGAAGATTTTGGTATTTTTTTTCTTCGCAGCTTTGAGCTTCATTGTATATCGAAGTGTTGTCCTATTTTTTTACTCATTCTCGATCGATAAAATCACTGATCGGATTGAAGTTTCTGTTATTGGTAAAAAGATTGAATGTCAACGAACCCCTAGAGAATTAATCAAGCGAATGATTGTTATGGCCTTCATTGCCATAGCAGGAACAGTCACGTTACTTTTGTTTGAGTTGTTCGCTAACTTCATTCCATTGATTGGCGGGATTTTGGCCCTCGTATTCGTGATTCCATGCGAGATTTATTTGACCGGAATCGGGTTTGTCGATCCTTACCTTGATCGAGTAGGCATGAGTGGTGCCGAGAGTTTTCGTGTGATGCGAAAACACTTTTTTACCATCATGGTATTTTCATTGGTTGGAGGCTTGATCCTGTTAATTCCAATTGCTGGCTGGTTACTCGGGCCTACATATTCCGTTGTTGCAGGTATCATAATCGCCTTTGGAATCCATAACGAAAACCAAGTTGTATGATTGTTAAATGATTCCTGGATAATTTCTATTATACCTTCGCTTTAACAATACTTGACTAAATTGGTCGAGATTCTAATTTTCTTTCGGCATGAAATTATCGCAGAGAGGTGAGTATGCGATTCAGGCGCTTCTGGTACTGAGCATATACTATGGGCCAGAGGTCATTCGTATTAAGGATATCGCAAAGCGGCAGAATATTCCCAGACGTTTCCTTGAGCAGATTTTGAATGATTTGAAATCAGGAGGGCTCGTGCAGAGTCGTCGAGGTGTTGCTGGAGGATACAGGCTGGAGCGTTCACCTGAAGAAATTTCATTGTCGGAGATTATTCGGCATATTGAGGGCCCGCTTGAGTCGAGTGACTCATCGAACGTGGGTGACAAGAAGCGTAATCTTCATTCTGATGAGGCAGCTAAATATGCAATAAACTTTATCATGCAGGAGGTGCGATCAGCCGTAGTTGGAGTACTTGAAGCAGTTACTCTTTCTGATCTATGCAGTAGAGTTCGTGAAATTCAGGGGCCAATGGAAAACCCGCCTGACTACATTATTTAGTCTTTAGATTCCCATCGTGAGTTTCACCTCTTTGAATTTTTTTATGGCGAACTCCAAATCCTGTCGAGTATGAGCTGCGGAGATTTGTGTACGAATGCGGGCCTTGTCCTTAGGTACAACAGGATAGGAAAAGCCAATGACATACACTCCTTCATCAAGCATGGCTTCAGCGAAGCGACTGGCCAGTGTGGCATCGCCAAGAATTATTGGCGTGATTGGATGTGTTCCTTCGATTATTTCAAATCCGCTGTCTGCCATTTGATCTCGGAAAAACCGTGTGTTGGACTCGAGACGATCGCGTAGTTCGGTGGATTGTGTAAGTAAATCGATCGCCTTGATGGAGGCGGCCACGATGCTTGGTGCTACGGTATTGGAAAATAGATACGGACGTGAGCGTTGACGAAGGCTTTCAATGATTTCAGCACGACCACTGGTATATCCACCGCTGGCACCGCCTAGAGCTTTGCCAAGTGTCCCGGTTAGAATGTCGATGCGGTTCATCACATCATGATGTTCGTGTGTCCCGCGGCCACGTGTTCCCATGAATCCGACCGCGTGTGAGTCGTCTACCATAACCAATGCGCTATGCTCGTCGGCAAGGTCGCAGATTGCAGGTAGGTTTGCCAAGTAGCCGTCCATCGAGAAGACGCCATCAGTGACAATAAGAATGCGGCGTGAGCCCTTAGCGGCTTCTAGTTGGGCAGCCAAGTTTGCCATATCACGGTTCTTAAATCGGAACCGCTTGGCCTTGCATAGGCGCACTCCATCGATAATGGATGCATGGTTCAATTCGTCGGAAATAACAGCATCTTCAGGCCCGAGCAGGGTCTCAAACAAGCCGCTATTTGCATCGAAACAGGAGGTGTAAAGAACCGTATCCTCCGTCCCCAGAAAATCGGTGAGCTTGGCCTCGAGTTGTTTGTGAATTCTCTGCGTACCGCAAATGAACCGCACACTTGCTAGGCCGTATCCCCATTCGTCGAGCGCACTCCGTGCCGCTGCAATAACCTCGGGATGGTTTGCCAGTCCTAGATAATTGTTGGCGCACATGTTGAGAACCGGCATCTCATTACCCACACCCACGTATGTAGACTGCGGTGTGTCGATCACTCGTTCAGCCTTGTAAAGTCCAGCTGAGCGGATCTCCTCCAGTTCGGTTTTTAGTTGTTGTTTAAGTTCTCTGTACATCGGTGCTTACCAATTTAAAATCACCTTACCGCTTTTGCCGCTCAAAGCTTTATCAAATCCTTTTTCATAATCTTCATAATCGAACCTATGCGTTATGACCGGCGCGATATCCAGCCCGCTTTCAAGCATGACTGTCATCTTATACCAAGTTTCGTACATTTCTCGCCCATAGATTCCCTTGATTGTTAACATGTTGAACACAACCATGTTCCAGTCTATAGCCATATCATTCTTGGGGATTCCAAGCATGGCGATTTTGCCTCCATGGCACATGTTCACGAGCATGTCGTTGAATGCATCTGGGTTGCCGCTCATCTCAAGGCCAACATCAAAACCTTCTTCCATGCCAAGTTCCTGTTGTACGTTGGCAAGTTTCTCTTTCTTGATATTGACTGCGCACGTGACGCCCATTTTTTTTGCTAGATCAAGTCGGTACTGGTTTACGTCCGTGATAACTACATGCCGGGCACCGGCGTGCCGTACGATGGCAGCTGACATGATGCCGATCGGTCCAGCCCCGGTAATGAGCACATCTTCACCCAATACAGGAAAACTTAGTGCCGAGTGCGTGGCATTACCGAAGGGGTCGAAGATTGACGCTACGTTGCGGTTGATTTCCGGCTTATGTACCCACACATTAGTTTGAGGCAGGGCAATGTATTCGGCAAACGCTCCTGGTCGAGTAACTCCAATGCCGGCTGTGTCATTACACAAATGCCGGCGACCGGCCATACAGTTGCGGCAGTGGCCACAAACTACGTGGCCTTCTCCACTGACGATTTCGCCGATACGAAAGTCCCGGACATTTTCGCCAGCTTCCACAATCTCTCCGACAAATTCGTGGCCGATAACCATTGGAGTGGGAACTGTTTTACTGGCCCAGTCGTCCCATTTGTATATATGAAGATCGGTGCCACAAATACCGGTGCGATCCACCTTGATGAGTACATCACTTAGTCCAACCTCAGGTTTTGGTATATCCTCTAGCCAAAGACCTTCTCCTGAGTGTTTTTTGATTAGAGCTTTCATCTGTTGTCCGAAATGATTTCCACTTAATGAACCGATAGATCACGGGTTGAAAGCCTAAAGTTTAATGCGGCCTTGACTTGGTGGGATTAAATAATACCAATGGCCCGGAAATTAATCATGAAAACAATGCGTCGTCATTTCCTTGGATCAGTTTCAATTGCAGCTGTAACTACGCCTAACATCATTTCTTCCCGGGTTTGGGCTGCCAAATCAAACGATAAAATCAACATCGGATTCATTGGCTTTGGCCGGATGAATCAGAGCCATTTAAATTTCTTTCTTGGTCAATCGGATTGTCGTGTGGTTGGTATAGCCGAGATTGCTAAAATTAGACTGGATGAAGCTATGAAGCGTGTGGTGGATAAGTACGGTGTGAACCACGGGTGCAAGGCTCATAATGATTTTCGTGAGATCATTTCTGATAAGTCGGTGGATGCTGTAGTCATCGGTACGCCCGATCATTGGCATGCAATGCCGGCTATTATGGCGGCGGATGCCAAGAAGGATATCTATTGTGAGAAGCCATTAACGGTCACGGTGCGTGCTGCTTTGGAAACGTTAAAGGCAGCACGTCGCAACAACATCGTTTTTCAGGTGGGCAGCCAGCAGCGTACCGAGTTTAGTGGGCGCTTTCGTCAGGCAGTTGAGTGTATTCGAAATGGTCGTATTGGTGAGGTTAAAAAAGTGAAAATTGGTGTTGGGAATCCGGCTGTGCCCTGTGATCTGCCCATGGAACCAAAACCGGATGGCATTGACTGGGAGCTTTGGCAAGGACCGTCACCTAGTCGCGGATTCAACAAAATCCTCTGTCCTATCGATGTTCATCGACATTTTCCGCAATGGCGGCGCTATAGTGAATATGCAGGTGGGGGATTGAGTGATATGGGAGCGCACCACTTTGATATTGCCAAATGGGCCATGAATCTTGATGAGACTATTCCGGTGAAGGTAGTACCTCCCAAGGAAGGTAACAGTGGGCTGACAATGATTTATGAGAATGGGGTTGAGTTTGTTCATGAAACTACTGGTGACCGTTTTAACGATTGCGTTTTTTATGGTAGCGAGGGAACCCTTTATGTTGACCGAAGTGGTATCGACGCTAATCCAAAGGCTGCCATAAGTTCTCCGTTTGGCAAGGATTCCTGGAGGTTACAAGAAATTGGAGGCAGTCACCGAAGAAACTGGATCGATTGTATTCGCTCACGTAAAAAACCAGTGGCCGATGTTGCCCGTGGAGCACACACTTCAATTTTATGCAGTATGGCTAATATTGGTTATCAAATTCGTCAAGAAGTTCGGTGGAATCCAAAGTCCTACGACTGTAATAGTAAGCTTGGTAGTGAAATCGCAAACAGGCTTGGCCGAGGCGAGTGGAAATTCACCTGACCTAACTCTGCAGTTGACTCCAGTGGATTTCAATTCCTGCTTTTTGTATTTTATTTTGAAATGAAATTAAGCTGTTTCTAGTTTCTCTGATTGCAATAGGTGTTTCTGATTTTCTTATTGCTTCTGCTGCTAGGAAGCCTGCGACTTCACCGATGTTCCATTCTACAGGATGCAGGCGATAGCATCCGTTTGTTATATGAGTAGTTCCAATATTTTTATTCGCAGCAATCAGATTGTTCAATCTTCTTGGGATAAGTGAGCCTAACGGTAATTCAAAAGGTAAGGTAGCAAAATCAATGTAATTATCTCCCTCTGATGTCGGGTGAAGATCAATTTGATAATGCCCTATACCAACCGAGTCGTGATAGTTTTTGCCCTTAGTCGTTTTCTTATTATTTCCTAGTACCATCCTTCTGTTTTCAACACCGCAATCTTGTTCAATAATGGTTGTTAGAGCTTTGATTCTTCTGGATTCTCGGACATAGGGAAATTTGGCCATTCCATCTCGTGTCCCCATGATGTCTTTCCTTAATCTTAATCCAGGCCAGCCCGTTCCGCCATCGTCCCTAGGAGCTTCTGTTTGTAGCCAGTAAAGAAGTGAAAGGCTTAACTGTTTTGCTTTGGTTATGTGTCTCTGTTTCTCCTCAAGAGATACCCCTGTAAGATTCCCTTCCAGATAATCATTCTGTGGCCAGTTTATAAGGCTTATATCTGATAATTTGCTGGATGGTAAAAAATTGTCCTTTGATAGGATACGCCGATAGGTCCAAAGATTGATGATGCCGTATTTATGAGGGGCGGTAGGATTGAATCCCAATCGTTTAGCTTTTCCTGATGACGGATGTGTGTAGGTAAAGTCGATTAATTTACCTGGCCAAGCTGGGATTATGTTGGGGATGTACTCCTTCCAATAATCAAATTTAGCAGGCTTGTCTATTACATGTTCTTCGTTCTGCTTGTGGTCAATGGCAAAGCACACAGTGAATGCTTGTTGATTGCTGGGAGAGGGTTTCTTTGGCATGTGAAGTTCCCCTGTTTGATTTTTTCCTTCAGTACCCATTACGTGTTCACATCCTGTAATGGGGAGAAGATCTCCCAGTTCAGTTGCATCGGCAAAAATTTTACCTACTAAAACCTTCGAATTATTACTCTCAAGATCGAGTACCTGTATTGCCTTAATATTATCTCCAAAAACATCAGCAGATATAGGTATTGATCTTCTAAGAAGTTTTAATGTTCCTTCAATTAGGTAGGGGTCAAAAAGGGATTCAATACATTTTAATGCTACTTTGGGTTCGTGGCAGATACGGGAGACTGTTCCGTTTCCTGGATTTAAATGAGTTGCCAGTCTGGCTTTTGAAGTAAGCGGATAGTTGTCTTTGTAATATTTTCTAATTGCCTCTCTCAGTCTTCTGTAACTTTGAGTGCAGCCAAAGGATTCTATCCACCTATGTTCATCTGGTGGTACGCCTTGAGATGTGAGTTGACCTCCAATCCAGTCAGTTTCTTCGGTCAGGATAACTGTTAATCCGGATTGCAATGCGCTTAATGCTGCTGCACATCCCCCTAGTCCTCCCCCTATAACAACAAGATCCGCTGCAAGTTCCTTGTCATTATGTTTTGTGTTTTCAAATAGTGTGCCACATCCAGCGAGACAAGAGATTCCGGCCAAACCAGATGTTAATCGATTCAGGCTTTTTCTTCGGTTTATATTGGATTTCATAGACGAAGGTTTAAGGGGCTTATTTTTGGTCTTGGATCCTTTTAAACGTTTGAATTGAATCTACTTTTTCATTTTTTATCAATTTCAGGATGGTGGGGTTTACCGCGTTTGCCCATGCTTCTGCTCCGGCCGGGCTAGGGTGTAGTAGGTCCCACATCAGATCGGTGTTAATCTTGCCGTCAGGTAATAAAAAAATCTCATTTATATCCAGCCAGAACACTTGTTTTCCATCAGCAAGTTTCTTGGTCATTTCGCCCGCTTTTTCGCAGGTTTCTATGCACTTTCTTGAAGAGTTGAAGTTGGGAGGGCTTATGCCTTTTTGATTGTCGCCTCCTCGGGGAAATAATCTTAATACCAATATTTTTGTTGTAGGATGGCGAGTTTTTATTAATTCAACGATTGCCTTGGTGCCCAAGAATATTTCTTTCGCAGTATGTGTTTTTTTGAAAAAACGATCATCGCTGTTATTGGTTCCAATCAATATCATCGCAACTTTGGGTGATGCTTTGAAGTCAAGTTCTCCATTCTGGAGGTTCCAGAGAATCTGTTCAGTTCGGTAACCATTATATCCTAGATTGATTGCATTATGAGGAGTGTAATATTTCTTCCAGACGGACTTAAGCGGTTTATATTTTCCACCTAACTCTCCAATGGTATGTGTAATCGAATCCCCAATCAGCACTAGGTCGTAGTAATTATTTTTGATTGCTAAAACTTTGGCATCATGACGTGCACTTGGAGTTGGGCTGGGGAAATTGGCGTCACCTTGTTTAGGTTTGATTTCGCTGAAAGAGGAAACAGTAGTAGCAAGAATAAAAAGTGCAGTTAATGTTCTAATCATTGCGATGTATTAAAGAATATTTGGCGGTTGGAGAGGGATTCGAACCCCCGGAAGCTTGCGCTTCAACGCTTTTCGAGAGCGCCCCGTTCGACCACTCCGGCACCCAACCTGTTGGCACATATCTTGGGCGATTTCGTTATTGGTTCAAGTCAATTGATAAAAGCTGATTGCGTTGTCATGAAATAGTTTTTGCTGCTGTTGGTTTGATCGATTTGAGACGAGTTCTTTAAGTGCATTTACCCATTGATCATAACGTGCGCCAAGAAGACAGACTGGCCAATCACCTCCGAACATAACTCGATCTTGGCCAAACCGGTCAAGGCAGTGATTAATGACTGGAGCTAGCTGCTCTACAGGCCAGTTTTTGGTGGTGTGAGCGACAATACCCGATATTTTGCATACAGTGTTAGGTTGGTCGGCTAGTTGTGACATCGCTTCCTCCCATGGTTTGGCTTCGTGCATTGGCGTAGCTCCTTCGCGTTGAGTCTCGGTAAGGTATGCCTTGGGATCGGCTGTGCCACAGTGATCAATGACGAATCGTGTGTCCGGACAACGCTTTACAAGTTCCAGTGCATCCTTCAATTGAGTCGGCTGGATTGTAATCTCAAAATGTTTACCCATTTTTCCTAGCAGCTGTACGGATTTTATGAATCTTGGTTGCAGACAGAAGCCATTTGGTGTCGTTTCCATAAGGCGTCGCAGCCCTTTGATATGGGAATTGTCTTTGTAAGAGGCAATATAGTCGGCGAAGTTTTCATTTTCCGGCCGTCCAGAAATGACGCCGCCTTCAGTTGGATATTTTGGGTCCTTAGAAATTTCCGTGATGAACTTTGCCTCGTCAATTTGTTGTTCAGCAACCACATCTACTTCTAGATATATAGCTTTTACAATATTCAAACCTTTGGTTGCCGCAAGGTAGTCATTCAATCGGAAACTACGTCTGAGTACCTGCGGTGCTTCATTGATCCAAGCAAGTTTAAAGCGGTCTAGGTTCCACAGGTGTTGATGGGTGTCGACGATGGGTAGTGACTTAATTGTTTGCCGGGTTAATGACGAACAGCCAGCCGAGGCAACGGCAGCTGATGTTGTGGCGATGAATTTTCGGCGATTCATGTTTTGTTCATTATTGATTAAATAAGAATGACGAAGCCAAGGAACAGGCCAAATCCCAGAACAGCTAGCCCAAGCACGAGAGGCATAAGGCTGGTTGATTCAGTTTTTGCAATCGAAGCTGTATCTTGCCAAAAGAGCGGACTCGATTCGCGTCCGCAGATCATTGTCGTGATGCCCATTCCCAAGGCTGTGACGAGCAACGTAATCGGGCCGGTTGTGTCTCCGTTCATCAGAGTTGGAGGGAGTAACGCTATGCCTTGAGATGTGGCAAGTGATTTGGCTATAAATGCATAAACACCAAATCCTACTCCAGCCGTTAGGCCAACCAGTGCGGAGTTGCGATTTACGCGAGTGAATGAACCAAGTATATAGACCACGAGAAGGGGGGCTACGAAACTTCCAACTACTTTGAGGTAGAAATCAATCATCCCTCCTGAGCGTAGTGCAGGCACATAAAGGAATGAGCCAAAGATGATCACTGGTGTCATCCATCGACCAATCTTGAGATAGTGTTGGTCAGTTCGGTCTGGTGCGATTAGTCGGCGATAAATATCACGCGTAAATAGTGCAGACAAGGTGGATCCAATTGAGTCATAGGTGGAAAAGGCGGCTGCCATTACGCCGGCTACGATTAGTCCTTTAAATCCAGTTGAGGTTAAGTCGCGAACCATTACCGGAAAAATAGCGTCTTTTGATCGGACGGATTCTTCCACTGGCAACTCGGTGATTTCCGGGAAGAGTGCGCGACCGAAGAGGCCGAGTCCCTGAGCGAGGAATGTTGCGCCGATCAAGACTAGTCCAGCAAAGACCACAGACTGCTTGAGATGACTTTCGCTTCGAGCTCCAAGTAGTCGCATTGACTGAGTGTGATTGACAATCGAGTAGGCCAAGCCGGCTATAATAAGACTTAAGCATGCAAGCCAAGCAGGGCTTCGGTTAACTATCTGACTTGTAGAATCGTCGTATGTTCCTCCCAGTAATAGTTCCTTTTCTATTTCAGATTGGTCCATTGATGATGTATTTGTTCGGCTAATCACATCACTACCGGTGTGCATTATCTGCTGTTCAAGTTCGATCGATTGTGCTGAGAGTTTGCTGGTCAATCCTTCCCAGCCGCCAACTTCTTTGGAGACAATGAAGAATAAAACTACGGTCGCGGTGATCATAACGATTGACTGAAGAGAATCCGTAATCGCCACCATCTTGAGTCCGCCAGCCATGGTGTAAAATGTTGCCAACAGTGCGATCAAGGTTACAACAGACCATGCCGTAGCATCGCCCCATCCGCATACTATCTTTAGAGTGAGAAAATTTGTAGTGCTGATCATGCCTAGGATAACTGTCCGATACAGAACCTGTACGAGAACGCTTATAATTCGTGAGGATAGCCCGAAACGCGATTCGAGATACTCGGCATTAGTGTACATGCCTGAGCGGTACATTGGGAGAATGATTCCGTGTGCAAGAAGCAACCAACCTCCAATGCATCCTACCCAGTTAATTAGATAAAATTTTACGCCACCGCCGTAGGTCGCTCCTGAGTCCACGACTAGATCTGTGGAGTCAACCAGAGTTGCATATAGGGAAAGACCAACAATCCACCAAGGTAATGTTCGGCCGGCAAGGAACCAATCTTTACTGTCTTTTGTTCCTCCGCTTTTAAGTAGGGCAAACAGGATGACCGGCCCGTTCAGGGCTAACACGATAATCCAGTCGATGGTACTCATGGTCTTTGGGCGATTAGTAGACGTCAGTCGTTGAAGATCTTTTCATTTACAGTGACACCGAGCCCCGGTTTCTCAGTTGCATTGACGCGCCCATTTACCGGTTGGATCTCATCATGGAAAATTGGTTCGATTTCCGCGTCAGGTAACGAATCCCAGCAAGGAAGAGGGAAGTATTCAATCATTGGTATGGCTGTTTCAGCGAGTGCGAAGTGAATATGAGAAGGTCCATACGCGTGTGGTATCACTGTGACCCCGGCGGCCATTGCAAGAGAACAAATACGACGTCCTTCCGACAAACCACCACAACGACGAAGATCCGGCTGGATGATATCCATCGCCTGTTTTTCGATAATCTGCTCGTACCCGAAGCGTGTGTATTCATGTTCCCCACCAGAGACTGGAATGGAGGTTTCCTGTCTTAACTTGGCATAGCTATTAAGGTCGTCAGGTAGAAATGCTTCTTCAATCCACGCAAGTCGATAAGGTTCAAGTCGTTTCACCATTTTTTTTGCATAGAGAAAATCCCAACCCATGTAGGCGTCGGCCATGATCTCGATATCGTCGCCAACGGCATTTCGGACGTTGGCTATATGTTCTTCATTAGCTCTCATCCCTTCAATGCCATGACCAGGGCCAAACGGAAAACGCATTTTCATAGCTTTGTACCCCTCGGCGACGTAAGCCTTGGCTTCGGCTTTTACCTTTTCAGCGCCAACTGGATGTAATGCTGAAGCATAAACCGGGATGTCAGGTTGTACTGGGCCACCAAGTAATTGATATACTGGCTTGTTGTTGGCCTTGCCGGCCAAGTCCCATAACGCTAGGTCAATTGCACTCAGTGCCTGAAGTGCGACGCCCTTACGGCCGTAGGGAAGAGTGGCACGAAACAGACGATCCCAGAGTCCTTCGATTTCCCGGGCGTCTTGCCCAAGTAATAGACGGCTCATGTGGTTTTTGATGACAAGGGGTATGGCACTGCAGCCATCCTCACACCAACCTGCACCGATCAGGCCTTCCTCTGTCTCGATTTCGACAACGGCCATGCCTGAGTCCCAAAACCATGAACCTCGGGTCTCCTTAAACTGAGGATAAATATCCAGGGGTGTCACCAGTGGAAGCGTTTTTTCGCGCTCGGCCAAGTGCCCCCAGATAGAGCGGTTGGCATGACGTGTCCTTACAGAGGTGATTTTCACGTGGCTACGTTACTTTAAAGTTCTCGGAATCCCAGCAAGTTTTACTCTGAAATGTTCTTATAAAAAATGATTGGCCGTTCTGCTTGTTCGAGCGACTCTTCGCGTATGGAGGTTCGTTCTCCAAATACTGATATAGAATTTGAAGCGTATTATGAGTTGCGTTGGCGTGTGCTCCGCAAGCCATGGGGTGAGGCTCGAGGAACGGAGTATGATGAATATGACGAGAAAGCGATTCATATCGCGGCTTTCAACGATTCAAAAAATCTGGTTGGCGTGGGTCGGTTACAGTTAGTAGAGGGAAATTTAGGTCAGGTGCGTTACATGGCAGTGGAACCGGATTATCGAAAACAGGGTGTTGGGCAGTCGATAATTTTACAGTTGGAAAAACAGGCTAGGGAGCAGGGAATGACAGCAATCGTTCTCGATGCTAGAGAGCAGGCTGTTGGTTTTTATATAAGGAATGGTTATAGGGTTACTGGTAGTAGTTATCTTTTATTTGGTGAAATTCCGCACAGTAAAATGGAGAAGCAACTTGAAGGTTCATCTTGATTTTTTCTATTTCTCGGTTTCGATTTAATCCCTATTAAATGTTTGAGTTGAATTCAAAAGTTAAAAATGCACTCGTAAGATTGGCTAGGGCTCTAGTTGATCAGGCTAAGGCTAAGGTCTTGGTTGATCCTCAGCAGCATGCTGATGGGTTTTGGTTTGGTTCGGGTAACATTATTGAAACTGAGTCAGGCAGTTATTTATTATGCGGTCGATATCGTAACCATGGTGATTCGCGAACCGGAACAGGTTCAGGGACCCGCGGATTGGAGTTTTCCATTTTCAAAGGAACATCACCTGTAGGGCCATTCAGTAAAATCCGTTCTTTTTCCAAAGAAGACTTATCTAAGTCTGAATCCCCCGTAGTTTCAATCGAAGGGGGGAAGCTTTTTCTTGGATCAAAAGGTTTGGAGATGATTGTTTCTACAGAGAAGGCGGTAGATTATCCTGAAGGGTTGTCGGACTTTCAAAAACCAGGCACTGGTGTATGGTCGATTGATCGGATTACGGCAGAATCTGTTAAAGAGCTTGATAGTTCAACATTAGAGGAGATCCAATCTTCTCAGGAGAGTGCGGCTTTGCACATAAAGGATCCGGTGGTATTTAAGTCTCCAAACCATGGGACAGCTCTGTTTTTTTGTAACCATCCGTTTAGTTGGTCGAGTTCCAATACAGGATTGGCGATCCGTGCTGAGGGATCAGATGTATTCGAATTATGTACTCAGGCTGTTCTTGATCGAGGTGCAACATGGGATGTTGCATGTACACGTATCACTGATCGATTGCCAATGCCTCAGGTCGGTTGCCTTGAAGATTTGCCGGCGTTGTCTCTCTATTTTTATGATGGAGCTGAGTGCCTACGTTCGCTTGATGAAAACGCAAAGGCGGTCAGTCGGCCGCGTGGCTTCTCCTGTGAAGAACTAGGAGGGTTGGCGTGGGGTTGGGATTCTGAATTTCCCAAAATACAACGTCTATCCATTGGTTTTCCGCTGTTTGTTTCACCTAATGGAACAGGTTGTAGTCGTTATGTTTCCACTTTGGTTACTCAGGGAGGTATCATGGCAAGTTGGCAGCAATCACAGTCGAACTTATCTCAACCATTAGTTGGTAATTTCTTGGATGAACAATCTTATAAATTAATATTAACAATATAATATTATTTTATTCAGTAATCTGTTTTATTCCATTACTATTTCACGAGATTTGGCTGATAAAAGCTCACTATTAGGGATGCTGCTGCGAAAAATTGTTCGTTGTTTTATTCGTATATATTATCCAGTCATTCATATAAGTCATCCTGAACGACTTCCGAAAGAAGGAGCTACTCTTTATATTGCTAACCATTCAAACTCTCTGATTGATCCAGTTATTATTGGTATTACGTCTAATCGGCCAGTTCGTTTTCTAGCCAAGGCTCCACTATTTAAGACTCCGGTGTTAGGGCATGTAATGAAGGCGATAGGGATGATCCCTGCGTATCGAGGCCAAGATGACAAGTCATCCTCTGCGGTCAGACGAAATGTCGAGTCCCTTAATGTTGCTGGAGAAAACTTAGCCAGAGGTTTGCCTATGGGGATTTTTCCAGAAGGAAAAAGTCATGATTTGGTGCATATGGAGCAGGTGAAAACTGGAGCTGCTCGGATTGCTCAGCGTGCAGTTGAATTAAGTGATGGGTCTTCGCCGGTTTGGATTGTGCCATTAGGTTTGAATTTTGAAGATAAGTCTCGTTTCCGTAGTCGCCTTTGGGTCTCAGTTGCGGAGCCAGTTGATGCAGCGGTTTGGTTTAAAGAACATGAGGGGAATGAAAAACAGGCAATGCGAGAACTTACTAATATGCTCGATGAGCGGCTTAAGTCAGTGATGGTTCATTTGGATGACGCACGTTGGGAACCGCTGCTTGATAAGCTTGAATGGCTTGCGCCTACTTATAAATATAAAGAAAATGTTTCGATTGTTTCTTGTATTCAGCGACGCAAGAATATTGCGGATGCCATTAATTATTTTGAATCCAAGGATCCCTCACGAGCAGGTTCAATAACTGCTAAAGTGCTAGAGCATCATAAGACTCTTGAACAAAATGGGATTCGAATCAAATCACCTCTTTTGAGATATTCGGGGATAGCTTTGGCTTTTCATCAGACCCTTAAAACATTGCGGGTGGTTTTCGGGTTTCCAGCTCTTATTGGAACCTTACTTCATTTGGTCCCTTTTTTCTTGGTTCGTATAACTAGTCCTAAATTTCAACTTCCAGGCAAGGCTACTATTTCATTTTACCGGTTGATTTTTGGTTTGCCGTTTTATGGTTGCTGGTATGTTTTGCTTTGGTTCATTTTGAGACATTATTATGATTATAAGATAGCTATGGCAGTTGCTGTACTGCCATTTATGGGCATTTATTCATTTCATTATTGGCTAAACGCGGCTGAGGTTTTTCAGTCTCTAATGGAGGAGATAAAACTTATTTTTAATTTTAAGCGCTTGAATAAACTCCGTGATGAAAACAGAGAGGTTAAAAGGGAAATCCAGAAGTTGGGTGATGAATATCGCGCCGCTTTTCCTAATAAATTTACTCTTTAATCTATAGGAGTGCTTCGTCCATCACTCTTATATTTCTCCAAAAGTGAGGTTAGTCGTTTAACCACCTCTGGGTGCTTGGCGTAGAGGTTGTTTTTTTCGCCAATATCATTTTTAAGATTGTATAACTGCCCTTTAACCCCATCTTTTTTCGGCTTCAAAGTAGATGGTTTTGTAAACCCACCACTACCTAGCCCTGGGATGAGTTTCCATTGGTCCTGCCGAATGGCTAGATAACGGCGTGACGATTGATGGACGGTTGCTTCTCGAATAGGTTTAGATTTTTTGCCAAGCAGCGCTGGTAATAAATTGTGGCTGTCTTCCCCGGCGTTGGAAGGAAGTTTCTGTCCGGTTATGGCCGCAACAGTGGCTATCATATCGGTGTGGCAGATAATCTGCGCTGAATCACTGCCAGCGGGTATATTACCTGGCCAGCGTGCGATAAATGGCATGCGATGCCCTCCTTCCCAAGCATCTCCTTTCATTCCTCGAAGTGGGCCAACACTGTTGTGTTTGTATTTTTCTACATCTTGCGGATACCAGACCGGACCGTTATCGCTCGTGAATACAAAAAGTGTATTATTAGCGCTTTTAGTTTTATCAAGTGTAGCTAGTAAGCTTCCAACGACATCATCGACCATCAGGACAAAGTCTCCGTAATCCTTAACCGATGATTTTCCTTCGAAACGTTTGGTTGGAAGCCAAGGTGTGTGCGGTGCTGGCAGGGCTGTGTATAGGAAAAATGGTTTATCAGATTTTGCGGCGGTCTGAATGAACTTTACTGATTTATCTCGAATGATGGGAAGTACATCGATGTGTTTGTAACCAGGTGCAATACCACCACCACGCCAAAAAGCTCCCTGAATCCGGGTCCAGCCTAGCGTATTATTATCACCAATTTTTTCGCTTGGAGGGGAAACAGGACGATCATTTTCGATCCAATAGTATGGAGGGATGTCTAGCGAGGCAGGGATACCATAAAAGAAGTCGAATCCATGATCGAAAGGCCCACCGCCGAGTTGTTGATTTGCTGCCGGATTTTTCTCATGTTCCACCCCAAGGTGCCATTTGCCGATCATTGCTGTTTCGTATCCAGCATTTTTTAGCACCGAAGGGAGAGTGAGGCGATTAGGCTCAAGCAAGGGGCCGCGGCGGTTCAATTTCATTCGGAACGGATATCGGCCGGTCATCAATCCGTAGCGTGTAGGAACGCATACTGCTGCTGGAGAATGTGCATCTGTAAATCGTCTTCCTTCTTTTACTAAACGAGCCAAGTGGGGCGTATTAATTTTGGACTCTGAATTATAAGATTGCAGATCGCCATAGCCCATATCGTCTGCCATAAGGAAAATAATATTGGGATTTTTATTATTCGAGGCTGTACTGTTGGCCATTGGCCAAGTGATCAAGCAGACAAAGATCAATGTTGGTAGTTTTAATGTTTTCATTTATTTTTGCGTTATTTTTTTCTTTGGGCCATAACCAGATTTAGGGTCGCCTTTTTCAGTAAGTTGTTTGCATGCCCATAAGATGCCCCGCGAGAGGAAATCTAGATAAACTTCCTCTTGCATAGTTTCATTGTGATGGCCCAGAGTGGTGCCGAACACTCGCGCTTTTCCATAAGTATTTGTCCAGATACATAAATGATCTTTTTTAGTGTCTTTTCCATAAGCTTGACCAAGCACCTTGGTGTTTGGCCAGATTTTTTCAATCTTGTATAGTTCTCCTTTTGGAGTTTTCCACTTAAGTGGAAAATTTTTCATAATGGGATGATTGGGATCAAGGTTTTCAACTGTGACAGCACGGTGCCCTTCATGGCTGCGAGAAGTTACACCCAGTAGTTTGCGCCATTCATCAGTCTTGGCATTTCTATAGCTATGCATTGAACAATGGATCACCGCTGCAGCTATGCCTGTATCTCGATGTGTCTTAGCAATGTTCTCAACCCAATCTACGTCTGTAACGCCACCGAAACATTCGTTATGTATAATTATATCGTATGCCTTGGCCCAATCCTTGTTTTCGTATACCGGAATTTTAATATTGCGATCGGTCCCTCCCTGATATTTGACATCGAATGATATGTTTGCTCTGGCTGAAATCCCCTTGGCTATGATGTTGGATTGGTTGCCGTAATCATGGCAGCATCCTCCGGTTATAATTAGTCCGCGCAGCGGCTCAGCGGCATTAGTGGTTGTCTGGAAGCTATTAAGCCCTAAAACCAGAAGTAGAGAGGTAAGCTTTAAAGGAGAGTAATTCATGCGCCAAACTTTCGGTCAAAAAGTATAGTACATCAAGTTTCTCTTGGTTTGGGGTAGCTATTCTTTTAGCGAGGGAAAACGGGCTAATAACCTTTTATCGAAGGTCTTTGGGTGGCCTTCATTGGATTGTTTAACGCCGGGTGTTGTACGGCCGTTTTTGATGGCCTTTGCCAATTCATGCACAAGTTCGAGAACAAGTTTAGGGTGCTTGGCCTGAAGGTTAGTTTTCTCAGCGGGGTCTTCGTCCAAATTATAGAGCTGCACTAATGGAAGCTTAGTATTTTTCTTTGCGACATTTGGTCTGGGGGCGCTCCAGCCGCCGGAGCCAGGGCATAGAGAGAGTTTCCATTTGCCACGACGAATTGCGAATGAACCATTAATCGAATGGTGGATTGTGAATGGTCGTGTGGAGGCATTAGTTTTTCCAAGTAAAGCTGTAAGGAATGAAAAAGAATCCTCGGCTGCATTATTGGGCAATGACCTGTTGGCAGCTATTATTTCTTTCAGCGTTGCAAATAGATCCGTGGTACAGATTGTTTGGTTGGAAACTGCGCCCGCTTCAATCTTGGCTGGCCAACGAACTAGAAATGGGGTGCGATGTCCGCCCTCGAAGATATCCGCCTTGTGCCCTCTCCAATCGGCGTTTGGTTTGTGCCCTTGCTTGATTAGATTGGGTATTTTTGCTTGAGGAGAACAACCATTGTCGGCTGTAAATATAATAATGGTATTTTCTGCTAAGTTGTTTCGGTCAACCGCTTTTAATATTTCGCCAACGACCCAGTCTGTTTCCATCAGAAAATCACCATACGAACCCATACCAGATTTCCCCTGCCAAGGCTTGGCGGGGACAATGGGTGTGTGTGGACTGGTTAATGGAAGATAGAGGAAGAAAGGTTTATCTTTTACTTTGGATCGGGCGTCGATGAATTTGTTAGCCTCTCGAGCAAAGTCACGCAGGCAGTTGATAGCCTCAAATTTTTCTCCACTAGGACCAGGGCGATGAAATGCCTTGGTTACCGTCGCCCACTCTGTTGACTTGTCATTTTTCAAGTATACATATGGAAACATGTCAAGTGATGCTGGGATAATGAATGACTCGTTGAAACCGATCGCCATTGGGCCACCTTTGACCTTTTTACTGTAGTCAATCTGCCAACCGTCTCCTTTTGTTGGCCCGGATTTGGCTTGTTTCTTTTCGCCGTTGGGCAGCATTTCCCAGCCAAGGCCAAGGTGCCACTTGCCGATCACAGATGTGTGATAACCACTTTGTTGAAGGAATTTTGGAACTGTTAGTCGGTTTTCTGGAATTAATGGCTCGGATAATCCCCAAAGCACACCGCTCTTTAGCTTAGTTCTCCAATTATATCTACCGGTGACAATTCCATATCTAGTCGGGGTGCAAACCGACGAGGTTGTGTGTGAGTCGGTAAACCGCATGCCTTCCTTGGCGAGTCGATCGCAGTGAGGTGTAGGAGCTTTCCCTCCAGCATGAGATAGATCCCCGTATCCTAGGTCGTCTGCCAAGATATAAATAACATTTGGCGGGTTATCAGCCAGAGGTTGGCTAAGGCCGACAATCAATAAGAGGGCAACTACTAACGATTTGGAGAACGGCATACACATCTCTAACGTACTGTTGTATTGTGTTCAATATGTGAGTGCAATTGTTTTGGTTGATCTTGTTTCATGGATTGGGAATTCTATTTGAATAATTTGTTTGGATGTTGGCTTATTAGGCGAAACGGCGTTTCTATGAAAGATAATAAGCTGATTTTTATGAGCTCTGAATAAATGCATATACACGTCTTTCAACATGTTCCTTTCGAAGGAGTGGGGTGTATGGAGTCTTGGTTTAACGCAAGGGAAGCTAGGGTAACATACACCAGACTCTATGAGTCATATCAACTGCCGGATATTACTGGTATCGATTTGTTGATAGTCATGGGTGGGCCAATGAATGTTACTGATGAGTCATATTATCCATGGTTAATAGACGAGAAGGTTTTCATTCGAGAAGCTATTCGGACCGGAGTGCCTGTTCTTGGTGTATGTCTTGGAGCGCAGTTAATTGCAGCCGCTTTAGGCTCTTGCATTTTTGCTAATAAATACAAGGAGATCGGTTGGTTTCCGGTCGAGTTGGTCAATGATAACTGTGAGCTATTACCTTTTCCAAAACGGTTTCCGGCATTTCATTGGCATGGAGACACATTCGATCTACCTAAAGGTGCTGTGCACTTGATGAGAAGTGACGGTTGTCAAAATCAAGGTTTCATGATCGGGGAAAATGTCATCGGTCTGCAGTTTCATTTGGAAACTACACCGGAGGTGGTTGAATTAATGATCGAAAATTGTGCAGATGACATGATTGATGGGCCATATGTACAATGCCCGACAACTATTCGAGAGATTACTGTCGAGTTCGCTGATCTTGCAAATGTCATTCTGAGTGACACTCTTGATTATTTGACAAGCTAACTTGGCCAAGAGGCAAACTCGGTTTAGAGTCTCTTTATCAGCATGTGTTTTAAAATGTACTTAATAAAATCAAATGCATTATGGCTTACTGCAGCTTTGCTCGGTTGCAGTGAGATTTCCACAGACGTTCAAGCAGCGGATACAAAATCAAACAACGATGGTTTTGTAAGTATATTTGATGGTAAGACTTTGAATGGATGGGAGGCGACTCCTGCTAAGAGTGCTCAGGCTTGGGAGGTGAAAAACGGTCTAATTGTTGGTACTGGTGACAAGGGGCGTGGTTACTTGACATATAGTAAAAACAAGGACATTGCCGACCTTGAGTTGAAGTTTAGTTATCGTTTTCCCGGAAAGGGTAATAGTGGTGTAAGTATCCGCGCCATCCCAGATAAAACCGGTCGGCGGGATTTTCAGAGTTATCACGCTGACCTTGGGCATGTTGGGATTGGTAAACAAGTTTTAGGTGCATGGGATTTTCACACACCCGGCCGACGTGAACACCGTTGTTTTCTTGGTGATAGTTTGGTGATAGGTAAAGATGATGAACCCAAGATTATAGCAATAAAAGATGGTCTTGATGTTTCTGAAATAAAAAAAGGTAGCTGGAATAATGTTCACGTCTTTGCAAGGGGTAATGTATTTAGGTTTTATATCAACGGTAAACTTGCATCGGAATTTACTGAGAAGTTACCTGAGCCTAAGAGATTGAAAAGCGGAATGATTCAACTTCAATTGCATGATCCAGGCATGGTGGTCCAATTTAAAAACATCAAGTTAAAGGTGCTGAAGTAACCCTGTTTATTTAAATAAGGGGAGTTCGTTTTTTACCGTCTAGAGTCCGGCCAACAATCGGGCTCTGGTTATATAGTATATCTGCGAATAATATATACGTATATTGACTTCTACGCTGTATTGGTGGGAAGGATAGTGAAATGCTAGATTTAAATTTATGAATACACGACTCGTTGTTTGTCTTCTCTTTTTGTCTTATTTTTTAGGCGTTACTGCTAAGGATATACCGAATGTATTGTTCATTATGTCCGATGACCATACAGCTCAGGCAGTTGGGGCGTATGCGAAAGTGCTGAAGCCTCTCAATCCAACGCCTACGTTGGATAAACTTGCCGCTGAGGGTATGACCTTCGAAAACGCATTTTGCTCAAACTCCATTTGCACGCCGAGCCGAGCCAGTATTATCACCGGTCAGTATTCGCATGTGAATGGTGTCACAGATCTCACAGGGCGTATAGTTCCAGCGAAACAGACTCTTCCTATTCTGTTCCGTAAAGCCGGCTATCAAACAGCCATGATTGGTAAATGGCATCTGAAGACGGAACCGAATTTTGACTACTACAAAGTTTTGCCGGGGCAGGGAAAGTATTTTGACACTGAGTTTCGTGTGCAGGGAGAAAAGCAATGGCCGAAGAACGTGGTGACTCATAAAGGAGAGCATTCTTCCGATGCTATTACCGACTCGACACTGAACTGGTTCAAGACAAAGTGCGACAAGAGCAAGCCATTCTTTGTGTGTCACCAGTTCAAAGCGCCTCATGATTACTTTGAGAACGCGCCGCGTTACCAAAATTACCTCGCTGATGTGGAGATCCCAGAGCCCGCAACGCTTTATGACGTGCCAGATAGCTTTGGCTCCATTGCCACACGAGGTTATCAGGACGAACTGCTATCGCACATTGGTACTTCCGTTGGTTCGCGCAATCCGCGTCGTTCGTATGCGGTAGACTTAAAGCAACGTTTCCCTGAGGAGTTACCAACTGACTACGACGTGGCCAAGCTTTCTGAGCGTGAGACAACGCACCTCGCCTATCAGGCTTATCTTCGAAAGTATCTTCGTTGCGTGAAGGGGGTGGACGACAACCTTAAGCGCCTCTTTGATTATCTTAAAGCTGAAGGGCTTTACGATAACACTGTTATCATCTACACAGGTGATCAGGGTTTTTGGCTTGGCGAAAATGATTATCAGGATAAGCGTTGGGCCTACGATCCCTCCATGCGAATGCCTTTTATTGTTCGATATCCGAAAACTATAAAGGCTGGGACACGCAGTGATGCGATCGTGGAGAATGTAGATTACCCTGCGCTGATGCTTGACTTCGCTGGCATCTCCGCTCCGGAATCAATGCAGGGCCTATCCTTTAAGAGTATTTGTGAAACTGGCCGCGAGCCCAAAGGCTGGAAGCAGGCCGCTTACTATCGTTATTGGATGCACATGGCACATCATGATAACCCTGGAGTGATGGCTATTCGCACTAAGACTCACAAGCTCGTATACTACTACGGTTGCAATTATGATGGTGGTTATCAAACCCCACCCGGATGGGAACTCTACGACCTGAAGAAGGATTCCGCTGAACTTAATAATGTTTATGATGATCCGGTTTATACCAATGAGCGCGAACGACTAAAGAAGCAATTGGCCAATCTGCGTAAGATCGTTGGTGACGACGGCAGCCATTATCCAGAAGCTGAAAAGGTCGTGCAGGAATTTTGGGATTACACAGATTCCGACCGTGAAAAGGCCCGAAAGATTTCTGGAGAATATCTTCAGCGCCGCCTACAGGAGCTAAACGATGAAAAACGAAATCCTCTTACTTGGAAGGGGCAGTGATGAAATCGAACCGGAACATTAAGCCTCTTTTATTTTTGTTTGTCGCACGGTTTTGTGTGGAACTTGGGGGAGCGGCGGAACGTCCCAACATCATTTTTATCTTTGCTGATGATTGGGGGTGGGGGGATCTGAGCTGCCACGGCCATCCTTATGTTAAGACGCCGAACATCGACCGCTTGGCTAAGGAGGGCGCGGATTTTCATAGATTCACAGTTGCCAGTGGGGTTTGTTCGCCGAGTCGCACGGCCGTGATGACCGGTCATTTTCCGGCCCGCTACAACATTGACGGTCATTTTGCCTGGGTTCCTAGCAACGCCCGGCGAAATATGCCTGATTGGCTCGACACGCAGGCCCCATTGCTGCCGAGGCAACTCCAGCTTGCTGGTTATCGTACCGCCCATTTCGGCAAATGGCACTTGGCCAATAACATGATTCCAGACTCTCCGCTCCCGAGTGAATATGGCTATGATGCCTATGGGGCCTTCAATTGTGCAGGGGAGCAGATGCCCGTACACGAGGACTCCAAGCACACGATTGATTTCATTGAGAAATGTCAGCGAGAGGGTAAACCGTTCTTCATTAATATGTGGATTCATGAACCGCACACTCCTTTTCATACTCAGCCGAAATACCGCTGGCGTTTCCGCGATCTTGATGAACCGGATAACATTTATGCGTCTGTCTTATCTCATGCAGATGACCGCATTGGTGAAGTGCTAGATGCGTTAGATCGACTAAAACTCACCGACGATACGCTCGTCATCTTCACCTCTGACAACGGTCCCGCCCGTGCTAGTCGTCCTACTAAACTTGCGTTGATGCACGACACTGCTACGGGTTCCGGCTACGCCATTGGTGCGGCAAAAGGCGTCACGGGCGGGCGGAAAGGATATAAGGCAACTCTCTTTGAAGGCGGTGTCGGTGTGCCGTTCATCGCCCGTTGGCCAGGCAAAATCTCCGCCAACAAGGTGGACAATCAGTCCATCTTTTCCGCTGTGGACCTGTTTCCTACATTTTGCGAACTGGCCGACGCGCCGATGCCCAAGGGGTATCGTCCTGACGGAATCAGTCAGGTTCGCACTCTCAAGGGAATGGGGAAGCCTCTCCGTGACAAACCGTTGTTCTGGAAAATGCAAGCTGCTTGGCCAAGTCCAAAAGGCCGTCCTTATCACTGGGTTTCCTATGCTGTCGTTCATCAAAATTGGAAGATGATGACGAATAGTGATTTCGGATACGTTGAGCTCTATGACATAAATTCCGATCCTCTAGAGAAAAAAGAAATCTCTAATCAAAATTCTGATATTACCAAGAACCTTCTCAAACTAATCGCCGACTGGAAGGGCACCCTACCCGAAAATCCCACCGGAAATGTCATCTCAAAAGAGCGTAATAGTCCTAAAAAAAACATT
>Ga0115011_10000427_pt1 | contig 34487 bp, 17 predicted proteins | sample TroAtlMetagenome_2_FD_88705 | JGI IMG/M metagenome (GOLD analysis project Ga0115011, IMG submission 88705) | Marine eukaryotic phytoplankton communities from Atlantic Ocean - Tropical Atlantic ANT8 Metagenome | ecosystem: Environmental > Aquatic > Marine > Oceanic | place: Tropical Atlantic... | reverse complement strand
TTTAAATCATGGCTAAAGGCTTTACAGTAAAAGCATCAACACCAAAACCAAAGAAAGGAGATGGACCACAGTGGGATACTGACGCTATTAAGGCGAGAATGAAAGGAAAGGCAATTGTATTTTGTCTTCCAGGAAGAGGAGTTTCTTATGCATTTCTTAAGAGTTTTGTACAACTTTGTTTTGATTTAGTTCAGAATCAAATGAGTATTCAAATCTCTCAAGATTATTCCAGTATGGTTAACTTTGCACGTTGTAAGTGTTTAGGAGCTAATGTACTTCGTGGACCGGATCAATTACCTTGGGATGGTAAGTTAGAGTATGATTATCAGCTATGGATTGATAGTGATATTGTGTTTAATAGTGATAAGTTTTGGCAATTATGTGATCTAGCATTTCCAGCCGAAGCTGTTAATGAAGATGGTTCAGTTGATGAATCTAAGGAGCATGAAATTGCTGCTGGTTGGTATTCTACAGAAGATGGTAAGACAACATCAGTTGCACATTGGTTAGATGAGGATGACTTCCGTAATAATGGTGGAGTTATGAATCATGAGATGGTAGATGGTATTAGTAAGCGTCAGAAACCCTTTACTGTTGATTATACAGGATTTGGATGGGTAATGATTAAGAAGGGTGTATTTGAAAGTAAAGCTATGAAGTATCCTTGGTTTGCTCCTAAGATGCAAGTATTTGAATCTGGTGCTGTACAAGATATGTGTGGTGAAGATGTTAGTTTCTGTTTAGATGCTATGGATGCTGGATTTGAAATCTGGTGTGATCCACGTATCAGAGTTGGACATGAAAAAATGAGGGTTATTTAAATAATGGCAAAAATTAAAAGATCCCTTATGGGGACTGATTATGTTGAAGCTATTCCTAAAAAGAGTAGACAAGGTTATGGTAAACATACTAAATATTCATCAACCAGTAGAAATTCAGCTAAAAAACGATATAGGGGTCAGGGGAAGTAATTCCCCCCCTTTTTTTATGCAGCGGCCAGCTCAATAGTAAATAGTATTATAGTAAAATGAAATCTATCATGGAAGACAATAAATTAATCTGGTTGGATTCAATAGGAGAATCAAAAGAACTTCTACGTGAAATTAATCAAGATGATAAGACACCAAAGAAAAAATCAAAAGCAAATGAATTGTTTGAAGTAACAAATCCTGAAGATATTGAGTTCTTTGGTGATCCTAGTGTATTAAATGAATTTTAGTAACATAAATAACTGCACATTGTTGTAACATTTTAAATGCCTGTTGAAAGAATCAGTCAAGGATTCAAAGATATTAGTGCTGCTTTTCAAGTTAATCCTATTAATTCTGATCTAATAGCACTAAAAAATGAGAATGCTATTGCTCGTTCTATTCGTAATCTAATACTTACTATTACTGGTGAGAGACCATTTCAACCTTCTTTAGGTTCTAATGTTTCTAATTTATTATTTGAAAATTTAGATTATTTGACTGCTTCTTCTATTAAATCACAAATAGAAAATACTATTAATAATTTTGAACCTCGCGTTAGGTTAAAAAAGGTTAATGTAAAAGCTAATGAAAATGAGCATGCTTTTGATGTAAGTATTAATTATTTTATTGTAGGCATTGATGTTCCACAACAAGAATTAACATTCGCATTGCAATCTACTAGGTAATAAGTAAATGCCACTAGTCAATTTCAGTAACCTAGATTTTGACCAGATTAAGACATCCATTAAGGATTATTTAAAATCTAATTCCAATTTTACGGATTATGATTTTGAAGGGTCTAATCTTTCAACAATCATTGATACTCTAGCTTATAATACATATATTTCTTCATATAATGCCAACATGGTATCTAATGAGGTGTTCATTGATAGTGCCACTCTCAGGGAGAACGTGGTGTCTCTGGCGCGTAATATAGGATATGTACCTAGATCAAGAAAATCAGCTGTATCAGAGATTAGTTTCTCTGTAGATGTATCATCAACCACTGCAGTAACTTTAACACTCAAAGCTGGTATTGTTGCACTGACAAGATCACAATTCGATAATACAAGTTATACATTTTGCATTCCTTCAGATATTACAGTTATTGTAGATTCTTATGGTATAGCAAATTTTAATAATGTAAAGATTCATGAGGGAACATTTATTAAACAGGACTTTACAGTAAGTTCTAGAACACCAGATCAGAAATATATTTTAACTAACTCTGGTATTGATACTGATACTATAGAAGTTATTGTAAAGGACTCAAAAGATTCTACTATTAAAAGAACATTTAATCGTTCTGATAGTTTATTTGAAATTGGTCCAACATCTCCAGTATATTTTATTCAAGAAGTACAAGATGAAAGATATGAACTTCTATTTGGAGATAATATATTTGGTGAACAATTAAAAGAACCCAATTACGTTATAGCAAGTTATATTATAAGTCATGGTAAAGCTGGCAATAATATAAATCAATTTACTTATGCTGGTTCACTCCAAGACAATAATGGGACTCCTATTACATCTGGAATATCACTTATATCTGCAGATATGGTCTCCTATGGTGGAGATGATATTGAAGGAATGGATTCTATTAAGAAATATGCAACTAGAATATATTCCTCACAAAAACGTGCTGTAACAGCTGCTGATTATGAATCCATTGTTCCTACAATCTATCCTGAATGTGAATCAGTCTCTGCATATGGTGGTGAAGACTTAACACCTCCACAATATGGGAAGGTTTATGTTAGTATTAAACCAGAGAATGGTGTTTACTTATCTTCTACTGTTAAGGATAATATTGAAGATCAATTAAGGAAATATTCAGTTGCAGGTATAGTAAGTCAGGTTATTGATTTAAAATACTTATATGTAGAGACACAAACTACAGCTTATTATAATACAAACCTAGCACCTTCTTCAAATTACGTACAAACTAGCATTTTATCTAATGTAACTGATTATGCAGACTCTGTACAACTGAATAAGTTTGGAGCAAGATTTAAATATAGTAAATTCTTGAAAGTTATTGATGATAGTAATGAATCTATTACTTCTAATATTACTACAGTTAATATGAGAAGGGATTTAAGGCCATCTGTAAATGTTTTTGCAGAATATGAGATTTGTTATGGAAATAGAATTCATGTTGGTAGTGAAGATGGATATAATATTAAAACATCTGGATTTAATGTAAGTGGTATTAGTGGAACAGTTTATTTGGGTGATCTTCCTAATAAGGATCTTCTAACTGGATCAATATTCTTATTTAAATTGGATTCTCCAACAGAACCAGTCATAGTTAAGAATAATATCGGTATTATTGATTATAAGAAAGGTGAGATTAAATTAAACCCAATTAAGGTACTTTCTACTGTGGTAAATAAAGGGACACCTTTGATTGAGATATCAATGGCTCCTTATTCCAATGATGTGATTGGACTACAGGATCTTTATTTACAATTAGATACCAATAATTGTACTATTAATATGTTACCAGATAACATATCATCAGGTGATGATATTTCAGGAAGTAATTATCATGTAACTTCTAGTTACTTAAACGGTTCTCTCACAAGATAAAAAAGTTAGATGTCAGTAGATAGAGTTAAATTCCAGGATATCGTACAGAGTCAACTCCCGCGATATGTTAGAGAAGATTACCCCCTTCTTGGCGAATTTTTGGAGCAATATTATGTTTCTCAAGAATTCCAAGGAGCTCCTTTAGATATTATACAAAATATTGACAAATATGTTAAAGTTGATGAGCTAATTAACCTTAAATCCCATACTATTCTAGAGAATGATTTAGGTTATACTGATATTACTATTGATACTGCGGTAGAAGGTAATTTTACTCAAGGATTTCCTGAGACTAATGGACTCCTTAAGATTGGTGATGAGATCATAGAATATGAATATAAGACAGATACTACATTTGAGAAGTGTACGAGAGCCTTTAGTGGTATAACATCTTATATTGGACCCAATCCTGATCAACTAACTTTTAGTACATCACAGAGACGTAGCCACTCTGCGGGCACAACTATTCATAATTTAAACATTATCTTCTTACAAGAGTTCTTTAAGAAGATAAAAAACCAGTTTGTACCTGGATTTACTGAAAGAAATCTGTATCCTGGACTAGATCAGAGGAATTTTGTATTTAATGCTGATACTTTTTACAAATCTAAGGGTACTGATGAGTCATTTAAGATACTTTTTAGAGCTTTATATGGTGAAGAAGTAGAAATTATTAAGCCAAGTAAGTTTTTACTTAGACCTTCGGACGCAAACTATAGAGTTACTAAAGATTTTGTTGTAGAACCTATAGATGGAGACGCTTTAGACCTAAAAAATAGGACAATTTATCAAGATTCTACAAATTCTAGAGGAACAGTCACAAATGTTGAAAAAATTGACTATTCTGAAGGAAATTATTACCAAATTTCGGTAGATTCTGGATATCAAAGAGATATTGATACAAATGGATCCATTTATGGTGAGTTTAAACCCAATCCAAAGACACAAATTCTTAATTCTGTGTCAGCAGGGTCAACATTTATAGATGTAGACTCTACTATTGGGTTTCCAGATACTGGAAAAATTATATCTTATGATGCAGATGACAATGAAGTAAGTATTTCATATACTGGGAAGAATGATAACCAGTTTTTGAGTGTTAGTGGAGTAGATGTAACACTTCCAGAGACTAATAATATTAGATTAGATGATTTTTCTTATGCTACTGTAGGTTTAGGGAATTCTATTAGAGTTAGAATGACCTCAACTTTACAAGAACTTAGAGTTATTGGGGAATCTGAATTTTATAGGAAGGATGATACTGCTAGACTTCAATCTCTTGGACTAGAATCCAACATTGAAAGGTCTAAAAACTGGAAATTTAATGTAAGAACTAGTTGGGATGTATCTTCCGCCACACTTATTGACGAAACTGAAAGAAATTATGAAGTTATAGTATATGATAATCATTTTTTAAATCCTGGATACTCTATTAGTATTATTGATGATTCAAATTTGATAACAACTGGTGCAGTTGTTAGAGTTATCTCTAATAAGAAGTTTATTATTAGACTTTCTAGTTTAATTGACTTAAATAAGAAATTTTCCATCAAAAATAATATTTTGAAGGGAAATTCATCAAAATATACCCAACTTCAAGACTATTTTGCTAATGTTCAGAACACTTATGCAAAATTTAATGGTGATGTTTTAGTTTCTTCCAATTCTATACCAGATTATCCCAATCTTCCTCTTAATCCTCACGATAAAGTCATCGAATTTAATGGATCTGCACAATCAGATTCAAAAACTATCTCTTTAACATCAGAAACTGATCATGGTTTATACACTGGTGATGCAATTTACTATCAACCAGGAGTTGTTGAGACAGTAACAACAACTCCTGATGGTTTTTCTATCATAACCAAGTCAGAGAGTAAATTTGAGGGAGTAGATGCTGGTGTTTATTATATAAAGAGGATTAATTCTACTGATGTTAAGATCTCAAAGAGTAGATCTGATATTTTTGATGCAGAGTATGTGACTTTAAGTGGAACAGTCAATAATAACTCATTTATTTACTATAATTTCTATCAAAAGACACTTTCTCCTCAAAATATCTATAGAGAAATTAAGGAACCAGTCAATAAGAGTGGAACTTATGAAACTGATCCAGGATATACTGGAATTTTGATTAATGGAGCTGAAATTCTCAATTATAAGTCCCAAAATTCCATTTATTATGGAGATATTCAATCATTTGATGTTACAAATAGTGGAAATGGATATGATGTCATTAATCCACCCCTTTTGGTGGTTGAAGATGTTGTTGGTACTGGAGCCACTGGAATTTGTGCTGTAAATGGACATTTAGAGAGGATAGAATTACTTGATACTGGGTTTGATTATGTAGATACTCCTATTGTTACCATTACTGGTGGTAATCCTGTTAGAGAAGCTACAGCAGCAGTCAATATGTCTGTTGTGATACATGCACCACAATTTAATGCAGAAAGAAATGGTGGAGATGTTAGTATTGCTAACAATACTATTGGATTCTCTACTTTCCACAAATTTGCTCAAGATGAGCGAGTAATATATGAGCCAAATGGGTCAACAGTTGTTACAGGACTCTCAACCAACAACTTTTATTATGTTGGATTAGTAGATAATTATACTATTAAACTTTATACTAATCCAGATGAGTCTAATGTTGGTATTAATACAGTAGATCTTATTAGTTGGGGATCTGGAGTTCAGAATATTAGATCCTCTTCAAGAAAGAGAATTGTATCTAATGTTATAGTTACTGATCCTGGAGAAGGATATAAGAATAATAAGAGAGAGGTTGTAACTTCTGGGGTTAGCACATCCCTTAATAATATCACCATTAAGAATCATGGATATTCTACTGGTGAAGTAATTCAATACTCTGAAGGTAGTGTACCTATTGTTGGTATTTCCACTATTGAGAGTTATTATGTTAGAAAGCTTGATAATAATACTTTCTCACTTAATTTGGTTGGTAGTGGATCTACTTCTATTAATCATTATTATGATAGAGACATTTTTGTAGATTTGGACTCTACTGGAAATGGATCTTTCAATTATAAGCCAATTTTAGTTACCATTAGTGGAGTTAGTGGATTATCTACTGGTACTGGTCAAGATTTCTCTGCTAAAGTTCAACCAATCTTTAGAGGATCTATTCAAGATGTAGATATTACTAGTGGTGGTGTTGGATATGGTGCTTCAACAATCTTTAACTTTAATAGACAACCTAGAATTAGCCTTTCTAGAGGATCTGGAGCTCTTGTTACACCTATTATCAATAATGGTAAAATTGTTGATATTCTTATCAATTCTGGTGGTAGTGGGTATAATTCACCACCCGATATTGTAATTGATGGAACAGGAAGTAACACAAGGCTTACTCCTATTGTAGATCAGAATACTGGAACTCTTTCAGAGATAAGAGTTATGAATGGAGGTGTTGGATTTACTACTAATTCCACATCTATAACTGTGACTCCTGCAGGGTTGGATTCTACAATTGATGCTACTTTACGTACTTGGACTATTAACCTATTTGAAAGGAATTATAATAATATAAGCAGTGATGATGGATTTGTTGATGAAAATATTTCTGGAGAATCTTTAGAATATTCACATCTTTATGCTCCAAGACCTTTAAGAGAATCTACCTATTCTTTAGGTGGCGAAAATGAAGATAATACACTTTATGGAGTACCAGACTTAAACTTAGTAAATGAAATTGAAGTTTCTAGTAAATATCATTCTCCAATTCTGGGATGGGCATATGATGGTAACCCAATTTATGGTTCCTATGGATATACAGATCCATCTGGTGGAACTATTAAACAAATTCAGTCTGGTTATGAATTAAGTGTTGATGAAACCAATAGACCTCCATTATCATCATATCTTGGTGGATTCTTTGTTGAAGATTACATCTTTACAGAAAGAGGTGATTTGGATGAACATAATGGTAGATTCTGTATCACTCCAGATTTTCCAAAGGGAACATATGCATATTTCTCCACTTTAAATACAAAATCAGTTGATTCTGTTGGTCCATTTACAAATTATAAGAGACCAGCTTTCCCATACTTGGTTGGAAATACATTCTATTCTCAACCAAATATATTTAATTTTGGATATGATTCTAACCAAAGTTCCTATGATATAGGTGAAGGAGAATGGTTTAGAAATACTAAAGAATATCATACAAATGATTCTCGTAGTAGATATGATTATATCTTTAATTCTGATAAAATTATACGACAAACTATTGATATTCAAGGAGTTACAAAGGGCACTATTCCTAGTGTAGGGATTGTAACTGGTGGATCAGATTATAAAGTTAATGATAGATTAGATTTTGATAATAGGGGTACTGGTGGAAAGGATGCTTCAGCTAGAGTTGAAAGAGTATCTGGTAAATTAATTAATACTGTCAGTTGCGCTACTACTGTATTTTATAATGTTGAATTTTCTGCTACAGATGACAGAAGAACATTTATTGGATTTAATACTGAGCCTCATAATTTAGATAATCTTGATATTGTCAATATTAATGGTCTTTCTGAATATTTTGAAGGTTTTGATGGAACTTATAATATTGGAATTAGGTCTGACAATTTTGTAACTACTCTTGGAATTGGATCTATTGGTGCAACAGGATTAACTACTTATTTTTATGTTTCTGGACTTCTACAATATCCATACATTCGTGAAAATGATATTCTTGGAATTAGTAGTGAAAGAGTTAAAGTTTTAAATATAGATGCTGAAACTGAGAGAATTCGTGTTTTAAGACAATATGATGGTACTGTAGGAACAGCTTATACCAATTTAACCTTACTTCATGAGGATCCTAGAAAGTTTAATATTAACGTTGGAACGTTAAAAACCACTAAAACCTTTAGAATTAATAGGGAATTGTATTTTGACCCAACAGAAAGTGTTGGATTAGGTACTGTAGCTGGAATTGGAAATACTCTACCAATCTCAAATCCTGGAGTAGGAGCTACTCAAATTTTTGTTAAGTCACAACAAATCTATTATAAGAATCATAATTTACAATTAAATGATATTGTTTATTATAATACTAATAGTGGAACTTCTATTGAAAGTTGGAATGGAATTTCAGGAGAACCATATAGGGATTTAAGTCATTATGAGAAATTCTACGCAGCACCTATTACATCCAATCTTTTAGGTATTGCAACTACTAGAGTTGGTCTAACTTCTACAGGATATGTTGGTATATCTACTAATAATGGGTTATTATATTTCACTAATGTTGGATCTGAAGTTTATCATAGTCTCAAGACTACATTAGATAATGTAATTACTGGTCAATTAGATAAAAACATAGTTACAGTTTCTACAGCTTCTACTCATGGGTTGGTAAGCAATCTCTTAAGTAATCAGTCTGGAACTAGTGATAGAGTTTATATGTCTATTAAACCAATAGACACCAAAATTGTTACTGTTAAGTACAATGATTATAATAGAAGAATTATATTAGATCCTCAGAATTTTGTTGCTGGAGATGTTGATGTTACCTTAAATACGATCACATTTATTAGTCATGAATTCAAAAAAGGTGAAAAGGTCATTCATACTTCCACTTCTCCTGCAGGTGGATTGGTTAATGAGGGTATGTATTATGTTATTCCATTTAGTGGAAATAAAATTAGATTGGTTGAGGACAAATATCAATTAGATAGTCAGACTCCATCTTTTGTGGATATTTCAAGTGCTTCTAGTGGAACAATCTCTAAGATTAATCCATTAGTAAATGTATCAAGAGGACAGAAGTTAAAATTTGATCTTTCTGATTCTTCCCTTTCATTTACCAGTAATGGGACACTATATTCTGCTTTTATCCTTGAAATATTCTCAGATCAAGATTTTGATAATAGATTCTTAACATCTAAAACTACAAGGGATTTTGAAGTTACAAATAGTGGAACTGTAGGTGTTGATGGAGAATTGACCATTACTATTGATGATGATGTTCCTGATAACCTCTATTATAAGTTCCAATTAGATAATTTGGATATTATACCAGTTATTAAGAGTCAATTAACAATTGATAAAGAATCTTATGCATATAATAAGATTCATTTAGTAAAAACAGCTTATGATGGAGAACATAGAATTACTGGTGTTGGAACAACATCATTTACTTATAATGTAGGTGAAATTCCAAAAATTCTTACTTATAATCAATCTAATTCTCAAGCATCTTATGAAACTGACTCTTTAAATGTTGATGGTAGTATAACCAAAGTTAAAATTTTAAATGATGGAAATGGATATGAATCTCTTCCTGGAATTACATCTGTAAAGAGTAATAAGGGTTCTGGTGCTATTATAGAAGCCAATTCTATTAATATTGGTAAGATATTAAATAGCAAACTGAATAGAATTGGATTTGATTATCCTACAGACTATACTTTAAAGGGTGTAGCTAATCTTCCAGAGATTCTTGAAATTGAAGCTCTTGCATCATTTGAAAGTATTGGAATTGCTTCAGCAGGTAGAAATTATTTGGTTTCTCCAAAAATTATTGTAAAAGATGGATATACTGGAAAAATTGTCCCTAATATTGATATTACTTATAAGTTAGGTGATAAGAGTCTTACTATTCTTACAAATACTACAGGGATATATGATGTTGAACCAACTATAATTCCTATTAGGAATTCTAATGGTGTTGGATTCTCTTCTCTTACATATTCTTCATCAACTAAAACTGTAAGAATTTATCCTGATGCTACGTTTAGCGATCCTCTTGATTTCCCATATAATCCTGGATCAAAGATTTTAGTTGAAAATGTTAGTGTTGGAATTGGATCTACTGGAAAGGGATTTAATTCTGAAGATTATGATTATAGTTTATTTGAGGTTACAAATGCTGATAGTCAATTAGGTGGAACTGGCGCTTGGATTGAATATAAATTATCAGATTATATTAGTGATGGAGATGTTCCAGGAACTATGGTTCCATCAAAATCTAATGCTAGAGTTATTTCAGAAATTGACTTCCCAATTTATAAGCCAGTATTAAAGAAAAATAATTTCTTTATTGGGGAACCAGTGAAGAGTGATGATCAACTAGGATATGTTGAGAATTGGGATCCAATTTTAGAAGAATTGAAGATTACAACTAATAAAGAATATAAAGTTGGTAGTATTGTAAAGGGACAAAGTTCTAATACACAAGGAGTAATTCAATCTAAAATTAACTTTGATGCTGAAATTTTAATTGGAGCTGGAGCAACATTCAATTCTGGATGGCAATCTAATTCAGGATTCTTGAATGATAACTTACAAAAGTTACCAAACAATGAATATTATCAAAATTTCTCTTATTCATTGAAGTCAAGGGTTGCTTTAGAAGATTGGGATGATCCAGTAAGTGTTCTTAACCATACTAGTGGATTTGCTAAATTTAGTGATTTAGTTATTGAGAGTGGTGACTCAGAAAATCTAACTACTCTTCCCATTGATTCTAATATTGAAATTGTAAATGATATTATTGGTATAGGATACCTTAATTGTTATTATGACTTTGATTATGTAACTGAAGGAACTATTCAAGTAGGAAATGTAATCATTTCTAAAGAGATTGACTTTGAGAATAGAAGTCTTACAGATTTCTATGAATCTGTTGGTAATAGAGTATTATCCATTGATGATTTTAGTGGAATCTTTAATAGTAATCCAAGAGCTACTCAATATAGTGCTATAGCTTCATATGATTTTAATAGAAAGTATAATAAAATATTCACTTTAGCCAAAGATACTACTTATACTGATGAAAGACAGTTCTCAATAGTATCAATTTTACAGAATAATGATATTGGATATATTAATGAGTATGGTACATTATCCACTTATCCTGATACTGGATTGGGATCATATGATTTCATTGTAGCATCTGATTCTTGGAGATTATCTTGGAATCCAATTAAATTTGAATATAATAATTATTCTGTTTCAAGTGTAGATATATCAATATTAAATGATGCTATTCTCACTGAAGATTTACCTCTGGGTAATGTTGGTATTGTAACTGGTTCTTTTGTAAATGTTGCTGCTGGCACCACTACAACAGTGGTTTCTATATCTTCAACTTATAGATCAGCTAAAGTTAATGTTCAACTTGAAGATACTAATAATGGATTCTCTGTTCAAGAGATGAATTTGATTCATGATGGAACTGAAGTTTCAATGGTAGAATTTGGTGAATTAAATACCACTTCTACTGGATTTGGTACTTTTGGAGCTTCTATTAGTGGATCTAATATGATAGTAGAATTCCATCCAAATGTATCTGTTGCAATTACCGCTAATAGTTCGGTAATGGCTATTTCATCTGGTGGAGTTGGTGTTGGTTCTACTGCAGTTACTGTTGGTAGAGTAACTTCATCTTATAGATCTATTTCTGCTTCTGGTTCACCAACAGCAAATGTTATTTCTACTTATGAGACACCATATACAAGTGCTTATTACTTTGTTTCTGTAGAAGATACTACTAATTCCCAATATCAATGTTCAGAAGTTGCTATTATTAATTCTGAATCTCATAACTCTTGGGTTGAGTTTGCAAATGTAGAAACTGGAGGAAATATTGGAACTGTGGGTATTACCTCAGTAGGATCCAATATTAATTTCACATTCACTCCTATAGCTAGTGCAGATGTAGAAGTAAGAATTCTTGGATTAGAACTTCAAGAATGGGATGACAATGCTCATCCTGAATTGATTGATTTAAACAATATTGTTATTGAAGGTGATGTTGGAGTTTATAAAGGGAGTCAAAATGATGTTGTTGATGCTTTTGGACTTAAGCATGAAGGATTAGAAATATTCAAGAGAGATTTTGATGGTTCTAATGGAATTGTAGTTGGAGAAACTGGTGAAGATACTGTAGAAGATGGTTTAATCATGTATTTGGATGGTGAAACTGCCGATGGAACTACTACTTGGACAGATAGAAGTTCTTCAGGAAATGACGCCACATTAATCAATCTTACAACAAAATATGATAGTTATGGTTATAACTTTAGAAATACGAGAAGGGCATTAGTTCCTGACACTGATTTTGATTTCTCAGGAGACTTTGCTTTTGAGGTATGGTCTAAGATGGAAGATACTCCATCAAGTGTGTGTCCATCAGCATTAATAAGTAGTTGGGCCGGTATGATGAGTACCGATAATATCTTTATAGTTTATATTGATCAAAATGGAAATTTAATAACTTCATTTAATCATAATCAGGTTGGTAAAACACAACTTGATTTTATATATGATGGTGGAACTGTCTTATTGGATGAATGGAATCATGTTGTAGTTACTAGAATTGGTCAATATGTTGATGTCTATTTAAATGGAGTAAAAGGAACCACTCAAATCTATACAGAGTCTATTGATTCTAGTCCTACTGGAACTGATATATGGATTGGAGCTTATGCTGGATGTCCTTCTGTTTCCTTTAATGGAACAGTGGGGATAGTAAGGACTTATAAGGATAAGGGATTGGATTCCTTCCAAGTCAGCAAGAATTATCTTTCACAGAGAGGAAGGTATATTGAAGGAACTAATTTATATCCAAATGCTATTCAAATTTCTGATCACTTCTTTGTTACTGGTGAAGAGTTAACATATGCATATGCTGGAGCTGGATCAACTCAAGCTATTGGAATTGTTACAGCTACAGTTCCTGGTATTGGAGTAACTGATAAGTTACCGCCTACACTTTATGCTATTAAGGTTAATGATTCTGAATTGAGATTTGCTTCAAGTGCTTCTAATGCATTATTAGATCCTCCAGTTTCTCTTGAAATCTCTTCTGTTGGAATTGGAACATCTCATAGTTTGACTGCAACTAATGCGAATTCAAAAGCATTGGTTGCTATTGATAATATGATTCAATCTCCAATTAGTGATACTAGTATTACTCATACTCTTACAGCTCCAATTGTATTTGATACTAAATTGACTTTAAGTGGAGTAACATCTATTGCAGCTAGAGACCTTCTTAAAATTGATGATGAGATTGTTGTTGTTGAGGAAATTGGAGTTGGTGGAGTTAATAATATATTGGTTAGACGCTCTCAAGTTGGAACAACAGTTAATGCTCATGGTGGTGGGTCTGTAGTCACTAAGATTTCTGGAAACTATAATATTGTAGGAAATACTTTATACTTCTCTCAGGCTCCTTATGGACAGGTTCCATTAAGTACTACAACTGGTAATCCTGATTATAGAGATTGGACTGGTATTTCTACTAATTCTACTTTCCAAGGAAGAACATTTATTAGATCTGGTGTACCAGCTAGTCCCAATCCAGCCTATAGTGATAACTTTGTTTTTGATGACATTTCTTCAGAATTTACTGGAATTCAAAGTTATTTTAATCTTAAGTCTGGTGGTTCTAATGTTACTGGATTCTCTACTGATAATGCGGTTATTTTAATTAATAACGTCTTCCAGGAACCACAAGGAGCTCAAGCAAAAGTTTCCAATTATGATATTGATGAAGCTTCTGGAATTACAAGTGTAACATTTACTGGATCAGGCACAACTGTTACTTATGACACTAATGCTGGAGATCTTCCTAGAGGTGGTGTTATTGTTTCTGTATCATCTAATGATGGATATGGATATCAACCTCTAGTATGTGCTGGTGGAACTGCTATTGTTTCTGGTCTTGGAACTATTTCTTCTATTAGTATTGGAAATACTGGCTCTGGATATAGGGTAGGAGTTCAAACTGTTGTAAATGTTGGAGTTCAAACTTATAGTTCTGGAACTCCTAATATTGAATTTGTTGGAACTGCATTAGTTAGTGGTGGTCATGTTGTTAGTGTAGACATTACCAATCCTGGTAGTGGTTATACATCTACTAATCCACCAGAAGTAGTGTTTGATGATCCTTGGAGCTATACCAATCTTCCTTTAATCTACAGTAGTTCTTCTGTTGCTGGATTAGGAACTGAAGCTACAATTGATATTGTAGTTGGACAAGGTTCTAGTATAATTGATTTTGAAATTAAATATTTTGGTCATGGTTATGGGGAAGGGGAAATATTAACAGTAGGAGTGGATACATCATTAGGAATTCCATTAGATACTTCAAAAGTTTTTGAGGAATTTAATATTACTGTTGATGGGTCCCATAATGATAGATTTGGTGGTTGGTCTTTAGGTGTTCTTGAAGTTCTAGATAATTTAGATAATGAATTTAATGGATCAGAGACAGCATTTAGATTAACTCTAAATGATAATCCATTTAGTATCAGAGCGGCTACTGGTTCTAATATTGAAGTAGATAAAACTTTGTTAGTCTTCATTAATGAAGTAATTCAAGAACCAGAGGTTGCATATACATTCTCAGGTGGTAGTGTTATTACCTTTACTTCTCCACCAAATGCTGGAGATAAATCCAAAATCTTATTCTATAAGGGAACTGGAGAATTGGATGTTGTGTTCAATGATATTCTTGAAACCGTTAAAGTTGGTGATAGTTTAGATATTAATAATAATCCAAGCAATGGTCAAGGAATTGGATTAGATCAAGAAGAGAGAGTAGTAATTGGTATTAATACTGTTGACTCTGTTTCTACTAATCCTTATGCAGGTCCTGGAATTACTACTGATTCAACTCTTACAAGACCTGTTAATTGGTATAAGCAATTACAAGATAAGATTATTAATGGTGTAAAGATTGGTAAGGATAGAGATCATTATGAGCCTTTGATTTATCCTTCAGCTTATCTTCTCCAACCAATTGTTAGTTCTTCTACAACAGCATATGTTGACAACTTAAGACCTTTCTTTGACTCATATAATGAGCAACAGATTAGAGGATTCCAGAATAAGATTGAAATAACATCTCAGGATTCTAGAGTAGGTGCTATGGCAACTGCTATTGTATCTGTTGCTGGATCTATTACTTCTTTAGATATTACCAATTCTGGTATTGGTTACACCCTAGCTCCATCAATTTCTATTAGTAATCCTATTGGAGTTGGAACTACTGGAACATCTAAAGCAGTATCTGAATTGTCTGATGATAATGTTTCACTCATTACTGTTCAAACTCCTGGATATGGATATACTACAACCAATCCCCCCAGTGTTTTAATTGAATCTCCCAAATTAGTAAGGGAAAGAATTAATGTAAATTCTTATACTGGTGATAATGGTATTGTGGTTGGATTTGGAATATCCACTTTTGTTAGTGGAATGACATCTCAGACTAAGATTATTCTAGATTTCTATATTCCTACTAATTCATATATGAGGGACACTGATGTTGTTGGAAGTGCTATTACGGTAAGTGGAATTTCCACAGGTGATTTCTTCACTACTTATAACACTAGTGTTGCAGCAGATGAAGAGACTATTGTAAGTCTACAAAATGATTCTGTTACTCAGGTAGCCATTACAACATCATTCTTGGATAGTGTTTTCCAAGTTTCTGACACTCAACTCTTGGATAAGAATGTGATTGGTGTTGGTGTCACTATGGTTAAGAGAGTATTTGCTAATATTTCTGGTATTAGTACAGTAGATTTTGCTTCAACATTAATTACATTTGATTCTACTAATTATACATTTGATTCACAGACATTTGCAGTTTATGCTGGGGGAATTAGTTCTTCCGCATATCTTGGTTCTTATAGTTGGGGTAAGATTGATTTGGCTGGTAGGACAAATCCACAATCATTTAATTTCTATGGTGAAGATGGTTATTCAGGTATTTCTAGTTCTGGACTGGTTACTAGATATAATCCATTAAAATATAAAGATTACATTGTTTAATTACAATAAATATTTCTAATAAAAGGTATTTAAGACGCGATGGCTAAACAAGGGATTAGCACAGGGACAACGCCCAATGATGGAACTGGCAGTACTTTATTGGCTGGTGCTCTTAAAGTAAATAGCAATTTTGATGAGATTTATAATCTTATTGGTGATGGGACCACACTAATGAGTGGAATTGTAACATCATTAGTTGCTGGAAATGGTATTAGCCTTTCTGGTTCTGTTGGTGTAATTACAGTTACTAGTACTTCTAGTGGTGGTTCTGGCGGAGGAAGTTTTGCTAGGAATGCAACAGGTATTCACACTTCAGATAATGTTGGGGTTGGAACTACAACATCCTCACACAATTTTAATGTTACTGGTGAAACTAATTTAATTGGTGGACTTAATGTTTCTGGTGTTGGTAGTGTAGGTCACCTTAAGGTCTCTGGAGAGACTTCTGTTGGTGGCGGACTTAATGTAACAGGAGTTTCTACACTTACTGGTATTACCACTACTGGTGGCGATTTATATGTTGGTGGTGATCTTTATGTAAAGGATGATGTTGTATATGATCAAGTAACAGGTGCCAATATTAATATTAGTGGTATTGCTACTATTGGTATTGTTACTGGAGCAACTTATTATGGTGATGGTACTAATATCTTACCATCAAGAACTACAGTAGTTGGATCTACTGGTGCTATTTCAGATAATGCTATTGGAAATATAGATTTAACTGGATTTAAATCTTATTTCTTGATGAAAGTTGGACTATCTACAGCAGGATGGTTAAGACTATATACTAGTAACTCAGCAAGAACAGATGATGTTTCTAGGAGTGTTGGTGATGATCCAATTCCAGGAAGTGGGGTGATTGCTGATATTGTGACCACTGGAGTTTCAACAACTCAAATTGTTTCACCATTTGTTCCAGGTGGTAATTTAAATGATCCCGCTGATACTACAATTTATGCAGCGATAACCAACCAATCAGGAATAACTACATCTATTTCTGTAGATCTCACCCTTCTTCAATTAGAGGCATAAACAAAAAATGGCAATTACAACGACTACAATTTCAAGGGCCGCTGGATGGGCACGAACTGATGCCATTGGCCAAATAGGAGAAGCATTAAGTTGGTTAGAATGGCATGGAGATGCTATTAGTGGATTAGTTACTTTTACCACATATTCTGGTGGGGGTACTGTAGGATCTTCATCAAGTGATTATTATTGTGTAAATCAAACATCTACTGATGGAAGTGGAACTGGAGCACAATTTAGAGTTGATAGAAATGGTGGATCTATCTATCAAGTTTTTGTAAATGATGGTGGTAGTGGATATGCTGAAGGAGATCAAATTACTCTTAAAGCAGATGATATTGGAGGAAGCGCAAATGGAGCTCTCGATTTAGTATTGACTGTAAAGGTTGATGGTGGCGGAAGTCCAGTATCTTATGGATCTACAACTGATTTCTTTAGTAAAGGAGTAACTGACCTATCAGATAATCCATATGGTATTCAAAAGCATGTAATTGGAGCTGGTAAGACATACGGTACTACCTATAGAGGGTATCAAATGTATGATGATAATCAAATATATTTCCATACTGGATCTGGATTTAATCCATATGAAGAAAGTTCTACTTATAGTGGTGGGCCAGGTTATGTACCAAGACATGCTGGAGAATATAGACTTGATGTTCCTAATGTAAATATCCTATATAACAATTATCGTTTTATTGATAGTAATAATGTTGGTAGTAGTATTAACTCAATGGGTAGTACAAAAATAGCTGCGGATAAAAATTATCAGTTAGATTTAAATATTTTTAGATCTGCACTAGATCCAAAATTTGCTGTTCTCTCATATAGACAACCAACACTATCATCTACTACTTTATATGATAATACATTCCTAACATTCATTCTTCATAATTTTACAACTGATATATGGGATTTAGATTATCTATTCCTTGGAGGACATACTACTATCTTCCCTGAGTCTTCTCTTCCAGATACTACACCAGTGTTAACATTTAGATCATATATTCAAGGAGAATCAGATGTTAATGCATATTATACATCCATAAGATGTGCTGAATGGGGATATTCTTCTTCAGATGGTGGAAATTATTCATCCGAAAGATTTAAGGATAGTTATTATTCATCTACTTCTTCACTTACCAAGGACGGCTCTTCTTACAGAGAGAATAATATCTACAATAGAAATAATGGAGGTGGGAATGGAACTGGAATTGCTGATGGATCTAGAGGAAGAGGTGGTATATTGAATGATATTAAGATACCAGATGCAGCAAATTATAATGCAGTAATTAAAGGAATACCACTTAGTACTGGAATGATTCCTTGTCCATATTATATTCCAGATGATTTTGTATTAATTGATTTTAGTTATGATTATCCCAATGCAAATATTCAGCAGGGAGATACCGTTACTGTTAGTGGTAGTGAGATATATACGGTCATTACTGGTTCTTATAGTAATGCTACTAAAACTCAAGGAATTCTATTCTGTGCGAGGACGACTTAATGCCTATTTCATCTGATTGGACATTTACCCCACAACCCACTGCAGCTGTAGTGGGTTGGGCTAGTACTCAACCAGTAGGATTTAATACTACAACTTCTACACTTGGATTTATGACTTCTGCTTATCCTGCAGATGCTTGGGGTAATGGAACGGTTTCTGTAGTAAATTTGTCAAGCATTTCTCTGGGTATTACTTCTTCTAGTATTGGAGGAAAACGTGGATGGATGACTGGCAGAAGACCAGCTACTGGTCAATTATTCCCCCGTGGAATTTATAATAAATAAGTAAAAATCTCCCCCTTAAAAATGGCGGCTATAATTACAGATCAATTACGTATATTGAACGCAAAGAATTTTGTTGCGGGAGTACAATCCAGCTCTAATTCTTATTATGCATTTATTGGATTACCTGATTCGATAAGTTATCAGACAGATTGGGATACCACTCCTCCTTCTCCTAAGGATAATTTGAATCAATCCAATGATTATTGGGATACTATGTTAGCAATGAAGAAGATTTCTTCTAGTGATGTTAGTCAAGTAATCAAAAAGGTTACATGGACATCCGGTATCACCTATGATATGTGGAGAAATGATATAAGTAGAGATAATCCTTCTCAACCTTCTGGTTCTTTTGATATCTATTCAGCAGAATATTATGTAATGAACTCTGATTATAGAGTTTATGTTTGTCTCTATAATAATGCTAAACCTGAGAATAACTTCCAAGGTGGTCCATCTCTTGATGAACCAACATTTACTGATTTAGAACCTAGAGAAGCTGGAAGTAGTGGTGATGGGTATATTTGGAAATACTTATATACTATTAAGCCAAGTCAAGCTATTAAATTTGATTCTACAAACTATATTCCAGTTCCAGTTAATTGGGATATTAATAGTGATGATGCAGCTGTTAGGGACAATGCATCAGTTAGTGGACAATTAAAGATTGTAACTATTAGGAATAGGGGAGTTGGATTAGGGACTGCTAATAGGACTTATACTAAAGTTCCTATTTTAGGAGATGGTAATAGTGCAGAAGCTACTGTAGTTATTAATAATGACTCTAAGGTTGAATCTGTTACTATTTCAAAGGGTGGTGAGAGGTATACTTATGGTACTCTAGATTTAGAGGCTGGTGGAGTTCCTACAGGTTCCACTGTTCCCATTTTTAATGTCATCATTCCCCCTCAAGGTGGACATGGATATGATGTTTATAGGGAGTTGGGTGCATTTAACGTTCTAACTTATGCAAGATTTGAGAATGATACTGAGAATCCAGATTTTATTACTGGAAACCAATTCTCAAGAGTTGGAATGGTTGAAGATCCTTTATCCATCAATTCTAATCAGATATTATCATTAGATAAAGCAAGTTCAGTATATGCTTTGAGACTTACAGGAACTGGATATAGTTCAGCTACTTTTGAACCTGATGCATATGTTGTTCAAACTGTTGGACTTGGATCTACTGCTGTGGGTAGAGTAGTTTCTTATGATCAAGTAACAGGTGTTTTGAAGTATTGGCAAGACAAAACAAATGCTGGATTTAACTTCAACGGAAGTCAAAATTCCACTCCAACTTATGGATTTGATGTCAATAAGTTCACATCATCACCTTATGATGGAGATGGCAATTTAACTATTGTTGGTGGAAGTGTCAATCTAGGTATTGATACCTCATTCCAGGGTGTATCTACAGTCCTAAATAGTAGGACTTATTATCTTGGCCAGACATTTGTCAGCGGCGTAGCAGAACCTGAAGTTGAAAAATATTCAGGAAATATTGTTTATGTTGACAACAGACCCTCTGTTACAAGGTCTTCGTCACAAAAAGAAGATGTAAAAATTATCTTGCAGTTCTAAGAAATCATGCCACAGGAAACCAATCTTAATGTTGCTCCATACTTTGACGATTTCGATCCGCAAAGTAATTATTACAAAGTCTTATTTAAACCCGGATACCCTGTACAGGCTCGGGAATTAAATAATCTTCAATCTACATTACAAAATCAGGTTGAAGATGTAGGAACCCATTTGTTTAAAGAAGGAGCCAAGGTCATTCCTGGGCAACTGTCTTATTTGAGCAATTTTTATGCTATTCAAATTGAACCAGAATTTCTGGGTATTCCAGTTTCTTTATATCTGGATCAATTAGTTGGTAAGAGAATTGTTGGGGAGACATCTGGAGTCACTGCTCAAGTTGTAAAATATATTACAGATAAAGAATCTGAAAAAGGAACATGGACATTATATGTTGATTATTTTGAATCAGCTACTACAGACTTAGCTACTAATACTTTTTTTGATAATGAAGTATTATTGACAGAAGAGGCCATTTCTTTTACCACTACATTCATTGCTGCTGGAGAAGGATTTTCTAAAACTCTTACACAGGATGCTAGTGCAGTTGGATCTGCGTTTGCTTTAAGTCAAGGTGTATATTTCCTTAGAGGATATTTTGTTGATGTTTTAGATCAGATATTAATTCTTGATCAGTATAGTAATAGACCAAGTTATAGGGTAGGTTTAAATGTCACAGAAGATATTGTTTCTTCAGACATTGATCCCACTTTAACTGATAATGCTCAGGGATTTAATAATTATACTGCTCCTGGAGCTGACAGATTTCAGATTGAAGCTATCCTTGCTAAAAAAGAGAGTGATGATTTCAATGATCAGAACTTTGTTCAACTAGCAGAAGTTAGGAATGGTATTCTTAGAGAAATTAATGATTCTGTAGATTACAATATTCTAGGTCAAGAGTTAGCAAGAAGAACATTTGATGAATCTGGACATTATTACATTAGAGAATTTTTAACTACTGTTAGAGAAAGTCTTAACAATGGTTATGGTAATAGAGGAGTTTATACCTCTAGTCAAACTACTTGGAATGGAAATGTACCTAGTGATGATCTTTGCATTTATAAGATTGGACCAGGAAAGGCATATATTAGAGGATATGAGGTTGATGTAAGAGGACCTACTTTCTTAGATATTGAAAAACCCAGAACTACTAGATTGATTGAGAATCAAGCAGTTAATTTTGGATTTGGACCTACTATTACAGTCAATAGGTCATATGGTTCTGCAACTATAGGATTTAATACCACCAATACTCTTAGTTTGAGAAGTGAAAGAGTTGGTGATGATCAAAGAAGTGCTCCAGGTAAAGAAATTGGAGTTTCTAGAATTTATGACTACGCATTAGAATCTGGATCTTATGATACATCTAGACCAGATCTTAATAAGTGGGATCTTTCATTATTCGATCTTCAGACATATACAGACCTCACAGTTAATGAGTCTATTACATTAAACACTCCAGTATTCATTCAAGGTCAATCTAGTGGAGCAAGTGCATATTTAAGAAATAGTGTATCTGTTGGAACTGCTCTTACAGCTTATGATGTACAAGGCGAGTTCTTCATTGGGGAGAGGTTGAAGTTTAATGGTGTTGCTGATAATGGAAGAACTACTACAGACATCAAAAATTATGAAATTTCTGATATCAAATCTGTTTATGGTGTTGTAGGAGCTGCTAAAACATTTACAGCAGATTTACTTCAAACTGTCAAGTCAGAAATTGGTATTGCTAGCATTAGCGCATATTCTGGTGTTTGTACAATTACAACTCCTACAACTACTTGGCCAGGTATTGTAACTACAGGAAACTTGATTCAATATGCGATTCCTGGATTGACTGATATATCTTATGCTAAAGTAGATAGTGTCAATACAAACTCCATTGTAGTTTCAGGAGTTTCCACTATTACTGGATTTGTTGATGGAGGTCTTCCTTCCTCTACTACTGAAGTAACTGATCTTGCCGTAATTGAATCTAGAATTCAAAATAATCGTACTAGTGGAAATACTTCTGGTAATAATACACTTTATAGTATTTTCCCCAAGAAAAATATTCAAAACGCTGTTTTGGATGGGGCAGTTATTACAATTAGGAAGCAATTTGAAACAACTATTACTGATGGAGCTACTGCTACACTATCAGCCAGTAGCAATGAAGTGTTCTTACCATTTGATGAAGAAAGATATACATTAATTCGTTCTGATGGATCTACTGAGGCTCTATCAGCTGATAAATTTATATTTACAGGTGGATCTACTCAAATACAGATAGATGGACTTGGGTCTGATGATTCTAGTAGTATATTAATAGCAACTCTACGTAAGAGTTATATCACCTCTAAGACTAAGGTTAATCCTATAGTAAATTCTGTAGTAATTAATAAGTCTTCATTAGATGGTTCTGGTATTGGTGGAACTACTTTTAATGATGGATTAACTTATGGAAATTATGCTTTTGGTACTAGAGTTCAAGATCCTGTTATTTGTTTGAATAAGCCTGATGTTGTTACCATTTTTGGAATATTTGAATCCAAAAATTCAGATGATCCCAATCCTCCATCTCTAACTGTAGCTTCTTCTGATGGTCCTACAGGAACGACAAATGATTTAATTCTTGGTGAGGAAATTGTTGGTACTGTTAGTGGTGCATCAGCACTCTACATTACAAGAAAGAGTGATACTTCAGTATCCTTTATCTACAAAAACAATACTGTTTTTGAAAATGGAGAGGTAATCAGTTTCTCCCAGTCTGGAGTTAATGCTCTTGCAGCTAATATTGATATTGGTAGTCCCAATGTAACTGAGGATTACACTTTCTCTAATGGTCAAAGAGAAACAATCTATGATTATTCAAGAATTGTTAGAAAGGTAAATTCACCAGTTCCTACCAATAAACTGAAAGTATATTATTTAAACGCATATTATAATCCTGCTGATACTGGAGATATTACTCTAGTAAATTCTTATGACGACTTCAATTATTCATCTGAGATTTCATCCACTGATGGAATTAGAAATACTGATATTATTGATGCTAGACCTAGAGTTAGTGACTATACTCCTGCAGAAGGAGTAAGATCACCATTTGAATTTGATGGAAGAAACTTTGATGGTGGACAACACAGTTCCAAATATGTCATTGCTTCTGATGAATCAATTTCATTAGGTTATAGTTACTATCTTCCTAGAATTGATAGGGTATACTTGGATAGAGATGGAATCTTTAGTGTTAAGCAAGGAGCTCCTGATGATAATCCTACTCTTCCAGAAGAGGTATCAGGTGCTCTGAATATAGCTAACATATCTCTTCCAGCTTATATGTTTGATGCTCGTCAAGCACGTGTATCGTTTATTGATCATAAGAGATATCAAATGACAGATATCTCCAAGTTGGAGCAAAGAATTAAAAATCTTGAGTATTATACTTCTTTGAATCAGATTGAATCAAGTACGATGAATCTGTTTGTCCCTGATGCCAACGGACTTAATAGATTTAAGTCTGGTGTTTATGTTGATAACTTCTCATCTACTCAACCTCAAGATACAGGTGTTGGATTTAGAAATAGTATTGATTCAACAAAGAGAGTAATGAGACCAACTCATTACACAACTTCCTTTAATTTGCAGGTTGGTAATACTAGCATGGCTGGTATTGGTACTACTAATGCAGCTAATCAAGATTCTAGATATGCTGATATTCTAGGAACTAATGTTAAGAGAGCTGGTCAAGTAATTACTCTTGATTATCAAGAACAATCATGGTTAAGGCAACCATTTGTCACAAGATCTGAAAGTGTAACTCCTTTCTTAGTTAAGTTCTGGGAAGGTTCATTGAAGTTTGAACCTACTGTTGATGTCTGGATTGATGTCAATAGAATGGAATTGAGGGATGTCCTTCAGGAAGGGTCATTCAGAGGTGTTGCTGAGGCTATGAGAGCTGAAATAACTACCGCAGCTGATGGATCAAGATCTGGATTAAGTCCTGTTATTTGGAAGGCATGGGAAACTACAGGTGTAGATGTTTCCTTTAGTTTGGATTCTTCTCAATCTTCAGAAACAACTACTTCTCCAAGACAAGGAACAAGATCTGAAGGATTGAATTTTCTGGGTGGAGCTGTAACTACAGCTTGGCAAGGTGGTGTTCCTTCTACTTTCCAGGTAGCAGAAGAGACTACAACTACCAGTACAACTATTACAGGTACTGTTGGTGTTGATTTAAGTCAACAAAGAGAAGGTACTCAAACCACTGTTAATGAACAAATTGATACTGAATCTCTAGGAGATAGAATTGTAAGTAGAAATATTATTCACTTCATGAGAGCTCGTAATATTGAGTTCACTGCAACAAGGATGAAGCCCTATACTCAGGTATATCCATTCTTTGATAATGTTGACGTATCCAAGTTCAACATGCCTAAATTGATTGAAATTGAAATGGTTTCCGGAACCTTTGAGGTTGGTGAGGCTGTTGGAGGTTTGATGTCTTCTGTAGAACAATCTGAACAAATTGATGAGGTAACTAAACCAGCTATTGTATTCAGAGTAGCTTCTACCAACCATAAGTATGGTCCTTATAATAATCCTAGTGATAGATATGATAGAAACCCATATAATAGAGAGGTTAGAATACCAGCAGAATATTCTGAAACCTCTACTATCTTGAATGTTGATACATTTAGTTTAGCTGCTGAAGATAGTCCACAATTCCAAGGATTCATTGCTAAAGGAATGATTCTAAGGGGAGTTAATAGTGGAGCTCAAGCAGAAATTAGAGATGTAAGACTTGTTACTGATAGAATTGGTACACTTATTGGTTCTTATAGAGTCCCAAGTTCAGCTGATCCATCTAATCCAATATTTGAAACAGGTAGATCAAGACTTAGACTTACTAGTAGTCCAATTGATAGTAAGATAGAAGGAACTGTAACTACAGCTTGTGAGGAGATTTTCTACTCTCAAGGTGATATTGATAATACACAAGAAGTTACTTTGTCTTTGAGAAATGCTAGAGTTACTCATGATGATAGCTTCAGAGAAACCAGAACTATTGGTGATAGTGCTACAGCAAGTACCACATTCCAGTCTGGTTCTTCTTCTAGATTGACTGGTGAATATGTTGACCCGCTAGCACAAAGCTTCATGGTTGATGATCCTACTGGTGTATATCTAACTAGTGTAGATGTATATTTCCATGAGAAGGATAAGGCTGGTGTTCCAGTTACTTTACAACTTAGAGAAGTAGAACTTGGAACACCTACTGGAAAAATATTAGCATATTCTGAAGTGGATATGAGTCCTGAAGATATTGATGTATCTGAGAATGCAAGTGCGGTTACTAAGTTTAAATTCCACGCTCCAGTATATTTGAATGGACAGACAGAATATGCTGTCATTCTTCTTTCTAACTCTACAGATTATAGGGTTTGGATTTCTAGATTGGGTGAGTCGGATATATCCACTTTAGCTACTGAAGAAAATCAAGTACTTGTTTCTACACAAAGACTACTTGGATCACTCTTTAAGTCTCAGAACGCTTCTACTTGGACTCCTAGCCAATATGAGGACTTGGCATTTGAGCTGTTTAGAGCAGACTTTGTAGCTGATGGTTCAGTCCAATTCTTTAATCCAGATCTTCCAGAAGATTTACAAGCTATTCCTAAAAATGGAATCACACTTACACCAAAATCAATTAGAGTTGGTCTTGGGACTACAGTAGCTGATACTGGACTAGTTGCAGGTAATGTAATTACTCAGAGTGGAACTACTGGTGAAGGTACTCTGGTGGGTTATGCTGGTTCTGCACACTCTACTTTGACTGTTACTAACGCTGGAGTAGGATATACACCTTCCTCAGCTTATTATGTTTTCTCTGGTGTTGCACTTACTAGTTTAACTGGTAATGGTATTGATGCTACTGCTGAAATAGCCATTGAAAATGGAGTAGCTATTGCAGCTACAATTTCTAGCTTCGGATTTGGTGGAAATGGAGGAGGTAAAGGATATCAAATTGGTGATGTATTATCACCAATTAGTATTGGGAATAAAACACTTGGTGCTGGGATGCAATTCTCAGTAAATAAACTCTTTGGAAATAATGAGTTAATAATTAAGGATGTACAGGGTGAATTTGGAACATCCGCTGGAGAATATCTCAATTATACCAATAGTAGTGGAGTTTCTACTACATTGAATTATTCTGGTGGTGGAAGTGTTATTCCAGAATCACCAATTAGAGTGATTGATGATGGATTGCATATGAAGATATTCCAGAGAAATCATGGAATGCATGCTACAACTAATGTAGTTACACTTAAGGGTATTACATCAGATTTAGATCCTTCCAAATTGACATCAGCATATTCCAACACTTCTACTGGTTCAATTGGTATTGGCAATACTCTCAATTATGCTAATTTTGAGAATGTTTCAGTTGGAGCTACTAATCCAGGATATATTAAAATTAGTAGTGAGATTATCAAGTATACTGGGGTTAGTGGAAATACATTAACTGGTATTACTAGAGGATTTGATTCTACACCAGTTGAGAATCACGATATCAATGATTTGGCTTATAAGTATGAATTAGATGGTATTTCCTTGAGAAGGATTAACACCACTCACAATCTCAATGAGGCTTCAGTTCCAGATCCTATTACCTTAGATACATATCATGTTAAGATTGATACCTCTGATACTGATTTAGGAACCAATAGAACAAATACTGGACTATTCTCACCACTCTTTATTAATACACAAAAAACTAATACTGGAAATATAGCCAAAGGTACTTATAACGTTCCATTTGAGATGGCTATTCCAAACTTCAATAGTATGGCTCCAACTGGAACTAATATCAACGCTTCTATTAGAACAACTTCTGGTAAGAGTATTGATGGAATTGAAGCTTCATTTGTTGATAAAGGATTCCAAAAAATATCACTCAATAGAGAGAATTATTTTGATAGTCCAAGAATTGTCGCTTCTAAGACTAATGAGGATGCTCTTTTAGGAGATCTCCCAGGAAATAAGTCTTTGACTATGAATCTAAATCTTGTTTCTGAGGATTCAAGATTAACTCCTTCTGTTGATTTAGATCAAGTTGCAGTAGTATTTGTTTCTAATAGAGTCAATTCACCAGTATCTGACTGGGTAAATGATTACAATGTTAAGACAACAACTGATGATCCTAACAGATGTTTCTATGTAACTAAGACTATCAATTTGGAGAATCCAGGCACTTCACTACAAGTTTACTTGGACGCTTATATCAGCAGTTACAATGATGTTAGAGTATTCTACGCTCTTAACCAAAAGAATAGGGTTGATGAAGTTATCTTTACTCCTTTCCCCGGATATGGAAATATAGATAATAGAGGTGATATTATTAGTACCTCTGGTAGTAGTGGATTGTCAGATACTAAAGTTGCTAAGACAGACGTATTTACAGCCAATCCTGGATTGAATCTGTATAGGGAACATAAGTTTACAGCTAATAATCTTCTACCATTTGATTCATTTAGAATCAAGATTATAGGTACAAGTACAAATCAGGCAGTTCCTCCTCAGTTTAGAAATCTAAGAACTATAGCACTAGCATAATGACATTAATACCAGTAAAAGGGATGGAGGGTTTCTTTAGAGATACTGAAACCCAAGCTATAGTAAATAAAAATAATTTAGCTTATCAGTCCTACGTTCAAAACAGAGATAAACTTCTTTCTGATAAAGAAAGGATTGATAAGTTAGAAAATGAAATAGGTGACATTAAGAGTATGATTCAGATCCTTATAGACAAGTAAAATGGCTAATAATACTATCACTTTTGACCCCAATTCTGGGGTTGCATATAATGTAAATTTGGTTATTAATAGTGGGGCTGATTTTAAGTCCAGTTTTAAAGTTGTAAGTCCCAATAAGGATAATTACAACTTCACTGGATATAGTGGATCTTCTCAGATGACTAAATCAGTATCAGTTGGTTCTAGTGCTTATCCAAAAGCTACCTTTACTGTAGGATTTACCAGTGAGGCTGATGGTGAATTTGATGTGTCATTAGCGTCCACACTTACCAGAACATTAAATCAGGGAAGATATTGGTATGATGTTTTAGTGAGTTCTGGTTCAACCATTTATAGAATTGCTGAAGGAAATATCCTGGTACAGGGGGGAGTATCTTCAGCACCATAAATATAAAAATAGTAGTAGTATCATAACATGGCACAGCCTGCTTCAAGAGAGGAATTTAAGAACTATTGTTTAAGGCAATTGGGAGCTCCTGTGCTGGAAATTAATATTTCTGAGGAGCAATGTGAGGACTTAATTGATGACGCTTTACAGTATTGGCATGAGAGACATTATGATGGAGTATCACAAACTTATTTAAAGTATAAGATTACTCAAGAAGATATTGATAGAGGTAAGGCTAATACAGATAATCCAGCTGGCATAACCACTACAACAGTTAATACTACTGTTGGGGTTACTACTCAATTCAATTTTGAAGAGAATAGTAATTATCTTCCTATTCCATCTGATATTATTGGAATTACTAAGATTTTTCAGTATGATGAAGCTTCATCTATTAGTAGCGCTAACATGTTTAGCTTTAAATATCAGTTATTCTTAAATGATGTTTATCATTGGGGAACTACAGATTTGTTGAGCTACACAATGGCTATGTCTTATCTGGAAACTATGAATTTTCTTTTGAATACTCATAAGCAGATTAGATTTAATCAAAGAATGGATAGGTTGTATATTGATGTTAGATGGACAGAAGTAAAGGTAAATGATTATCTTGTCATTGATTGTTGGAGGGCTTTGAGTGGTGATTCATTCACTGGTGTATGGAATGATTTCTTCCTTAAGAGATATGCTACTGCTTTGATGAAAAGGCAATGGGGTATGAATCTGATTAAATTTACTGGTGTTAAACTTCCTGGTGGTATTGAATTTAATGGAAGACAAATCTATGATGATGCTGAAAAAGAAATAGACAGCATTAGAGAAAGTATGCTCAGCACTTATGAACTCCCACCTTTGGACCTTATTGGTTGAGGTAAGACATGGTACTCAATTCCTATTTTTTACAAGGTTCTAAAGGAGAACAAAACCTACTCCAATCTCTCATCAATGAGCAGATTCAGATGTATGGAGTAGAGGTATATTATATCCCCAGAAAATATATCACCAAAAATACTGTAATTAAAGAAGTAGTAGAATCAACCTTTGATGATGCTTATCCCATAGAAGCTTATGTGGATAATTATGATGGTTATGGTGGACAAGGATCTCTTCTTTCTAAGTTTGGTATTCAAGAATTGGATGACTTAAATTTAGTCATTTCTAGAGAAAGATTTGAGACTTATATTAGTCCATTGATGAAGAATCTTTCTAATGTTGAATTATATGATAGACCTAAAGAGGGAGACATAATTTATTTCCCATTAGGTGATAGATTATTTGAAATTAAATATGTTGAACATGAACAACCATTTTATCAATTAAAGAAAAATTATGTTTATCAATTAAGATGTGAACTCTTCAGATATGAAGATGAGGTCATTGATACTGGTATAGAACAAATTGATGATGAAATTGAACAGGTAGGTTATATCCAAACCTTAACTCTTATAGGATCTGCTTCTCAAGCAACAGCTAGTGCATCTTATTGTGCTAGTGGGGGAGTTAATAAGATCTATATGACCAATATGGGTAGTGGATATACTTCCCAACCTGTCATAGGATTCTCCTCAGCCCCCTCTGGAGGTATTACTGCTATTGGTATTGCTTCTATTAATCAGACATTTATTAATTGTGATGGTACTGAAGAAGGTGGAAAAATTGATGATATTTATATAACCAATGCTGGTTGTGGTTATACAGTTGCTCCTTGGATTACTATAGGTATTGGAACTCAAAGTGGTGGTGGTGCTGGAGCTGCTGCAACAGCAGGTATTTCTACTGGTACTGTTGGGGTTGTCACATTAACAAGTCAAGGTTCTGGATATACTACTTCTCCGTCAGTAACATTCAGCACTCCTCCTAGTGGTATTAATACTGCTCGTGGATATGCATCTATAAACACCGCTGGCATTGTTACATCATTGTATATTACCTACGGTGGTATTGGATATACAGGAAGTCCTACAATTACCATTGATGCTCCTGGATCAACAGGAATTGGAACAGGTTCTTATAATTATAATGAAGTTGTTACTGGACAAACTTCAGGCACCACGGCAAGAGTTAGGAAGTGGAATTCTATTAATAACAATCTTTCAATTGCAACTATTGATGGAACCTTTATCAGGGGTGAACAAGTTCTTGGACAAGATTCTGGAGCTGTTTATGTTATTGGGTCTACAAATGTTTATGACACTGATAGAACCAATGTTGAGGGTACTTTAACTACTACTCCATTTGCAGACAATCAGAATATTGAATCTGAGGCGGATCTAATTATTGACTTCTCAGAAACCAATCCATTTGGTATGCCATAAATAAAATGTTAAATAGATGTAGTATAGGTATAGATTAATGTTTGAGTATTTCTATAATGAGGTCTTTAGATCCGTTATTATTGGATTTGGTTCTATTTTTAATGGTATAGAAGTTAAAAAGGATTCTGGAGATATTAGAGTCCCTTTAGCTTATGGTCCTACACAAAAGTTTCTTGCTAGAATGCAGCAAGAAGCTGATTTGAATACTCCAACTCAGATGACTCTTCCTCGGATGTCATTTGAGTTCTTGGGTCTTCAATATGATTCTAGTAGGAAATCAACCCAGTCACAAACAATAATTACTCAAACTCCTGATGGAAAAGAAGTAAAAAAAGTTTATATGCCAGTACCATATAATATGACTTTTGAGTTGTCTATTATGACTAAACTCAATGATGACATGCTTCAAATAATTGAACAGATTATTCCTTATTTTCAACCAGCATATAATCTTCCAATTAATTTTTTAGGTAACTTAAAAGAGAAGAGGGATGTTCCTATTCAACTTGACAATATTACTATGGAGGATGATTATGAAGGTAATTTTGATACAAGAAGAGCTCTCATTTATACACTAACCTTTACAGCCAAGACATATGTATTTGGTCCTATATCGGATGTTAGTGGAGATATTATTAAGAAGGTTTCTATTGGTTATGTTGCAGGATCCAAGTCTGCTGGAACATCATCAGTAAGAGATCTTACTTATCAGGTAGTTCCAAGAGCTACTAAAGATTATAATGGAGACATTGTAACCTTGTTAGCAGAAAATGTTAATCTTACTGATGAAATTCTTGAAGTAGATGATGGAAGTGTTGTTAAGGCTAACAAGTACATTTATATTGGTACTGAGGAGATGTACGTTGAATCTGTAACTGGAAATAAACTCACAGTAAGAAGAGCTCAGGATAATACCACTATTCAGAATCATGTATTAGGATCTAAGGTTCTGGGTATTGATTACACAGAAACTGCTTCTGGCACTGGAATAGATTCATCATTAATTGAGTTTGGTGATGATTTTGGATTTGATGGAAATACATTCTAAGGTATAAAAAATGTCAGACTATGAAAGCTTGAATGATGAATTTAATATTACTCCTACTGAAATATCAGTAGATGAGAGTAAGGTTTCTGTTGGTATTGATAGAGAAAAGCCTGATAGATTTACCAAAGATGATATCACAAAAGATTATGAATATACTAGAGGAAATTTATATTCTATAATTGAAAAGGGACAAGAAGCTATTAATGGAATTCTAGAGCTTGCTCAGGAAAGTGAGATGCCAAGGGCATATGAAGTTGCTGGACAATTAATTAAGAGTGTTTCTGATGCTACTGATAAATTATTAGATCTTCAGAAGAAAGTAAAGGATGTTAATGAAGAGAAAGAATCCAAATCCCCCACAAATGTAACTAATGCATTGTTTGTTGGATCCACAGCAGAATTACAAAAGCTTTTAAAGAATAATAGTAAGTCTAAATAGATTGTAGGGAGAAAAATCCCAAAGTATTATACTAATAGGTTAGAAATGTCAGATATCAATGACGATCAATTACCTTCAATAGAAGATTATTCTGACAATTCTAATGAATTGCCATCTGTTAATGATTTTTTAATAGAACAAGAATTACCATCAGTTTCTGACTTCATAGAAGAGAAAGAAGAAGAGGAGATTGTAGAGGTAGAAGAAATAAGAGAAGAATTTGTGGAGGATAAAAATACCTCACACGATCTTAATGAGGTATTGCATCTAATTAATTCTGTTCGTAATGATATTCCAGATATTCCTGAGATTAGGTATTATGATGAGGAATTAGGGAATCTTTTAGAAGAAGTAAAACAAGTAAGAAATTCTATTCCTGAGGTAAAATATTATGATGAACAGATTGAAAAAATTGAGAATAGATTGGATCTTACAGATCAAAATATTGATGAACTTCCAGAAGTAAAATATTATGAAGAAGATATTAATTTTCTTCAAACTAGAATTGATAATATTAAGAAAGACATCTCAAATCTTCCTGAGGTAAAATATTATGAGGAAGATATTGAATCATTAAAAACTAATATTCAAGAAGTATTAGATAGTATTCCAGTTTTCCCTAAGTGGGTTAATGAAGTTAATGAAGTTCCTGATTTTTCTTGGATTGGGAAAACTTTTAGTGTTATTGATGATGACTTTATTAAAGTTCAGGATAATCTAAACTTAATTCAAGGAAGAATCACTACAGAAATTAGAGAACTTTCTGAAACTGTAGATACTAAGGAATTTGAATCTAAAGTAGATATTAAAGGCTTAACTAAAAATCTTGAAGAATCCAAGGATAAAATTTATAAAGAGTTAAAGGAATATTCATCAAGAGTATGGGATCATCGCGATCAATTTAAAGATGATGATAGAAAGTTAAAGAAACAATTATTGGGTGAGCATAATAAATTAAAGCAAAAATTAGAGAAGGATTTAAAGGAATTAAATGATACAAATATAGAATCCCAAAATACTATTACTTCAGCTCTTACTGAGTATTTTAATGAAGTAAAAGAGGACATTTCAAATCTTCCTGAAGTAAAATATTATGATAAAGATATTCAGAACTTGGGAGAAGAAGTATCTCAATTGGATGAGAGAATAGGAAGTCAAGGGATTAATATTAATGAGTTATATAAGATTGTTGAAGAGTTAAAGAAAACTCAAGAAGATCTAAATGAGTCAACCGTAGTTTCTGGTCCTGACCCATATATCAAGCAATCTAAAGATCCTCTCACTCCTATAGATCAAGATTTTGACACCTTAGCTAAATTAGCAAAGAGTTATAAGTTATTTACAGATAGAGTTCAAAAACAACTTTATAGTATAGGTGGGGGTGGTGCTGCTTTCATTAAGGATTTAGATGATGTCACTTTCGATCAAGAAACTGGTGGAAATAAATTACTCATTTATGCTGGAATCCAAACTGGTTGGATAGGAATTTCTAGTGAGGATCTTGGTGGTGGAACTGCATCTGAGTTGGCAGAAAATGCTACTGGAACTAATTTAACTTTAACTGGCGACTTAAATGTTACTGGTGATATTATATACGATGAAGCAAATACTAGAAATTGGAATGTTAGTGGAGTAGCAACTGCAACTAAGTTGCATGTTGGTGTTGATACTGGATTCTATAGTGAAGATTTAGTTGTCAATGGTGATGCTAGAATTAC
>Ga0115011_10000425_pt1 | contig 34578 bp, 21 predicted proteins | sample TroAtlMetagenome_2_FD_88705 | JGI IMG/M metagenome (GOLD analysis project Ga0115011, IMG submission 88705) | Marine eukaryotic phytoplankton communities from Atlantic Ocean - Tropical Atlantic ANT8 Metagenome | ecosystem: Environmental > Aquatic > Marine > Oceanic | place: Tropical Atlantic... | reverse complement strand
TTGGTGCTTGTCCGAATGCTGGAAGAGCTACATATTGATCCATAGCTAAACACCAATCTTCATTCTCTGTAGTATCTTCATTATCACAGTAAGAGGCTATTGTGCTATCCTTGGCAAATGCAACATCTCCCGCTCCTTCTGATAGACATTTTACTGCTCCACTATATCCATAGTAAGGAGTACCTGAATCTGGGATGGATGCATCATCATTGAAGAAATTGAAGATAGTGTTCCTTAGTGATTCCACATCATTTGCATCTCCAACCACATTAGCATAACCATTACCAATCAAGTAACCCATTGGTAATAGCATTCCAGCGGACTTTAGCCATCCTGTGTGACATGATGTCTTTCCTGCAAGTAAAGCGAATGGATCAGTGTTTGGATCATCATCTAGGTGAGCTGCTGCTATATCGCTGTCAGCTTTCACCCATGCATGTGCATCATAGTGAGTTCTTCCATCTGACTTTGTATCTGCTGCCATTGCTGCAAGTCCGTATTCTTTCCATCCTACCCATGCAGCTCCGCCATCCATGAATGCAATGTCTGCATTTCCAAATCTCAATGCTTCAATAATAGCCCCTTCAGAGTCTACATTGTACAACTCTACTTCCACTCCAAGAGCTGCAGCTAGATAGTCAGCTAAGAGTTGTGGATTAGTATCAATTGCATCTCCGGTATAATCAGATTTCACTTCAAATGCTATTCTGATTTTATCTACAGATGGACTTACTGTAGCGTTTAAACTATATTTTCCGTTATAATATGCTGAAATTCCCGGAATATTTCTTATTGAAGATGAATAACTTCCTAGGTGTTCATCAGTAGTTGTAGAAACTATGCCATCTGTGCTAAGGATATTTGTTAAAATTGCAGCCGCATTTTCATCGGAAGACATTTCAATCAACGTATTTTTAACTAATTCAGCTTTTGATGAATCCATTAATGTGGGATTATACATAACCGGATGACTTGGTGCTTTTCCGAATGCTGGAAGAGCTACATATTGATCCATAGCTAAACACCAATCTTCATTCTCTGTAGTATCTTCATTATCACAGTAAGAGGCTATTGTGCTATCCTTGGCAAATGCAACATCTCCAGTTCCGTCTGATAGGCATTTGATTGCACCATCATATCCAGAGTAAGGAGTACCTGAATCTGGGATGGATGCATTCTCATTGAAGAATCCTAAAACAGTATTTCTCAATGTCTCAACATCATTAGGGTCCCCAATAACATTCGCATAACCATGTCCAATCAAGTAACCCATTGGTAATAGCATTCCAGCGGACTTTAGCCATCCTGTGTGACATGATGTCTTTCCTGCAAGTAAAGCGAATGGATCAGTATAAGGATCATCATCTAAATGTGCTATGGCCATTTCAGACCCAGCTTTGACCCATGCATGTGCATTGTAGTAAGTCCTTCCATCGGATTTAGTATCTGCAGCTAATACCTGTAGATCATATTGTTGCCATCCCACCCATGCAGCTCCGCCATCCATGATTGCAATATCTGCATTTCCAAATCTCAATGCTTCTATCATTGCACCTTCAGAGTCTACGTTGTACAAAGAAACTTCATAATTCATCTTTTCAGAAAGATAGTCGGCTAGCAATTGTGGGTTTTCATCAATATTTACATAATCATCTTGTACTGTGTATGCAATGACTAGATTTCCATCAGATGGTTCTACTAGTTCTTGCTCTTCCTCTTCACTTCCGCCAAGACATCCTGCAAAAACGCAAGAAATCATCATTATAGTTATCAAAACTGTATTAATTTTCATACTTTTCATTTTTTCACACTCATTATAATTTAGGGTTCCCTAAAACCTCGGAAGTAGTTTACCTTTTCAAGTTTAGGGCGCCCTAAATTATAACAAAAGTTCAATTGATAATACTGATGTTATTATATCTCTACCCTTTTACCATTGGTGTGAAGAGTATGAGAAGAGTGGAGATGTTTACAATATTTGCAGTACTTATGATGATAGGTAGCTATACAATAAATCTCCTAGATATTGAAAAATTAGAAAACAAGAAAGAAAGAAAAAATCAGTTTGGAGGTGGTGGCTCTTTAGAAGAGCAATGTAGTTCGATAACTTTCGAAGAGATGTTCATCTACGATAAAGCGATTTTCGATATTCGAATTAATGAAGACTGGGAGACTGCTGAAGTTGAAGCTGTTGCTTGGATTAATTGGACTAATGCTGATGACATTAGAGAGGATTTTGATGAATATCTAGATGGTTATCTGCCTAGTGGCGGAGATGGATGGATTTCTACTGATGAGATTGCTCCAGTTCTTCTAATAGCAGCAGATTGCTTAGAGTATACAATCACTAGAATGGGATTTAGAGATGGAAGTCCGCATCGCGGTGGAGTTGGAGTAGACTGGAAAAATACATCTTGGCAAAATGATGGAATGGAGATAGGTCACTTTAACGGAATTCCTGAGAGACACATTGATCGTAGAGATTGTCAAGGATTCAGTCAAGATGGATGTTACGAAATACCTGTCAGACCTAATGAAAATAGAGATTGTGATACTGACATTGAAAATAGTCAATTTATTGATGAGTGTAGAATTATGCTATGGTTGAATGCCACTATGGAAATTCCTGGAATTGTCAATCCAAATAACTTTACTTTGAGTTTCAACTCTTCAAATATTAGTAATGCGCAGTTAGACTTTACATTTCCGCCTACCGAGAATTTGAGATTGGATCTTTGGGAAGAATGTGAGGGTAGATTTGTAGGTCCTGATAATGAAAATCCTGAGAGTTATTCCACTCCACTTAGAGGAAGTTGCATAGGCGACGGTTTTAGCAAATATATTTTATCTGAAAACAATGATTCCAGTTTGACATATTCAATATTACCAGATATGAATAGGTCTCAATGGCCTGGTGGAGAGGATATATTTGCAGACTTTACAACTTCTCCTATCCCAACAGATACCCCTCCAGAATGGACTCAATTCGCTTACCCAAATAACTCATGGATTCCACTATATGGATTGGGTGAATCCAAGTTTTCAGAATGGAGGGATATTTCTTCTTGGTTTACGGATGATTCGGCGGTATCAGAACTAAAAATCCTATGTTTTTCAAATTCCACGCCCCTTACTCAGACAATAGATAAATCATTATGGATTAATATTCAAAATATTGAAGATATAATCGAAATTAGTTGTAGAGCTGAAGATTCCATAGGTCAGAAAACCGAAAATAGAACATGGTACGTTGGCTCTCCAGTTTCAATATCTACTTCTAAAAATATTTTACAAGGTCCTCATCCATTTACACTAGAATATTCAAATTATTGGGGAAAACAAATTGAAGTGAGTGTTAAACTTACTCAAGGCGGTACGATAGGCCTTGGACAAGATTTTATTGTCGAAGGAAAAATTAATTCTTCTGATTCGGCTACTTCATTAAGAAACATAGAAATTAGTGAAATTGGAATTATTCCTGGTAGTATTGATGTTTGGATTAAAATCACATCTGACAATTACTCAATAGAAGAAATTTTGAATTTGGACATTGAGAAATTGGGATTACCACCAATAATTGAAAATTTTGATTTTGAATGGGAAGATGGTCAGCTAAAATTTAGTGGTCTTTACAGTGAACCGGATGGAGAGGCTGTGGATTTTAGGTTGCTAAGTTCTAATGAAGAATTAGATGTTATTATCAACGACTATGGGAATTCATGGGCTACTGAATGGATGAAAATTGATGAAGAAATTTCGGGATTGACAACTTTTTCTATTTCTAGTTGCGATAAAAGTGGAATGTGCACAACTAAGGATATTGTTGTAAATGTGACTAATGTTTATGAAGAGATTCTTGAAGATGATATAGAGGTTGAAAATCGGATTCCGGCAGCTGGAATTTTTACTGTATTTTCTTCATTATTATTAGCAATTGTATTACGAAGAGAGGTTTGATTATGAGTTTTTCAGGTAGGGTGAATAAGCCATCTCATAGCGGAGGTTTGTTGATAAGTTTTGAAGGTAGGCCACCTAGACTAGGATCTAATATTAGAATAACTGGTGGAAAAATCCTTGGAAAGGTACAGACGGTCATTGGCCCCATAGATGATGGATTAATCCACATTTATCCTGTAGCAGACGAGATAAATCCACTAACTGCTGTAGGGTCTCCAGTAGAAATAGCTCCTAGAGTGAAATCAAGTAGGAATAAGATAAGGAAAGTCAATACTAGAAGAGAAAGTAATAGAAAGTTTAGTAGAGAAAGGCGTGGAAATTCTAGAAATAAAACTAAAGAAAGCCGTCAAGGGAATTACAAAAAAAGGAAGGGCACTAATAATAGAAGAAGGGATTCAACTAACAGGAACAGTAGAAATTTTAAATCTGGCCGAAATTTTAAGGGCAGAAGAAGGAAGTAATTAGACCCGAGGGTTATTGTTTGGATATCTTTTCCGAAGCATGTGGCAAAGAGTCCAGAGATACTATGGTTGGATGCATTGGAAGCTGAACAGGAAGGTGATCGTGAGGCTGCTTTAGAATTGGCAAAAAGAGTTGTCGACTTAGATGAAAGTCATGTAGATGCATGGATGGGAATTGCCTTTTTTACATTGCCAGCAAAGAGTAAAGGTAGGCAGAAGCTACCAAGCTTATCTGAAGCAGCAACGGCTCTTTCTGCAGTCAAAAGGGTAGTAGGCATTAATCCTGAACATAATAGAGCCTGGGACTTAGGTGGAGAATTATTAGTAGACCATCTGGGAATGTTGGAGCATGCTTTAGAATGGTGGGAAGAAAGAAGGAAGATTTCTCCCAGTGAAGTTAAACCGATAATAGAACAATTAGCAATATTGATTCGTTTGGGCTACTATGAAGAATGTGCTGATTTATTGGAAGAATTATACAGTGATGAAATAGAAATTCCGGAAACAAATCGGATGATTTACAAAATAGAAAATGTCAGAAGAATGGTTGAAAGGGCCACAAGAAGTGAGGAAAACGATATATTTAGTCCACAAAATCCCAAGGGAGAGAGGTGGGAGATTATTCATAATATGAGGAAACGAAAACCAATTTCTCAGACTTTCTTTCTTCTTACATTTGTAGCGCCAATCGTTTTTCTTTTGGGTTCAATTTCTATGGCTTTTTTAGGTAATACAATTATTGGTCAAATAGTTGTATTTATATTGATAATTGTATTATATTTTTCGATAAACAGATTAGCTATGGGCATGTTACACAAATTGAATAGGCATGCTTTAGATTTAGACAGGGCTTTGGATGTTGAAACCACAACGGGGAAGATTTGCATTCCAGAAGATGTTAGAGGATCTAAGTTATACAATTCAGTAATAGCTACTAGAACACCGGCATTAAAGGAACGAATTGCAATAATTCATGATTCTAATGAGAAAATTTCTACAAAATGGGAATTAGAAATTCCGTTTGATATTTCTGCTCCATTTTAAAAATTAGCCGCCACTTCGTTTCTGTTGTTCATAGTATTGGGAATAATATTGTTGTGCATACTGACGGGCCATTTGTTCATCATAGCCTTGCGCTACCAATTGTTGGACATAAGCTTCGACGGGATCCATTTGTTCAACTCCGCCGAATGTTTCAACTGAATCTTGTTGAGTATTATTTGCCCTTCTATTCCTAAGTAAGAATGTAATTACTACAACAAGTAGTAGTATTACTGTTGCTATTCCGCCAATCATTATTGTACTTAATGAACCGCTTTCTTCTTCACAAGATTCCGGATTCTCTTCACAGGGATCTAGTTCTCTTGGTAGGGTGTAAAGATAAATCTCTTCTTCAACCGGAGTATGGCCAGCTTCGGTAATTCTAATGTATACCTTTCCCTCACTGCCATATTCTTCACCATACACATACAGATGAGAAATATTGAGAGATAGACTATATGAGTCTCCATCGCAAAGACCGGATAAAGAATTGTACCTGCCTAGATCTTTTTGGGTACTTTTAACTGCCCCTCCTTTATCGAATACTGTAGGATCATCTAACGCAACTTCTACTGTTACATCGCAATCACTAGATAGGTCATTATCTCTAATTACACCTGTAACATTGATGATATCGACTGATTCTAAAGCGTCAAATCTTTCACCTTCTGCAGTGAAAAGGCTGTCTAATTCACTAACTACTTCTTCGTCCCCAAAGTCGGATGAAACTACCTCAAAGAACATTCTATATGGTGGCTCAGAGGTAAATCTAAAATCGGATGTATATAATTCAATCATAAGGGGATTATTGGCAGGAGTAGCTGAATTGAATGTGTAAGACCAGTTGTATTCTGGTGAATTGATAATAAATTCTTGATCATCCAATCCTGCACCTGTAACAAGCCACTTATACACTTGAATGCCCGTACCTATATCGGTACTTGCTTCTGCTGTGAATTGTACAGTGGTAGTCTGAGATTCCTCATCTAAGGTTACTCTATACTTGGGAGAATTAGTCATGAAGAAGTCTCCATTTTCATCGCAACAACCAATTGGCGTAGGTTGAGATCCAATTAGTTCAACTAATTCAGAAGTAGTTTCATCACTAACTATTTCAAATTGTGATGATGGAGGGTCATTGTCTGCATTAACATCATTAGTAAATACCGAGATATTAGTAATTCTAGTATGTCCCTCTGAGTCACTCAAGAAAAGCCAAATTCTCCACTCTGCATCAATCTTACATCCTAAATCTTCACTGGCATCTAGAATGCAAAATGTAGCATTAACTGGTTCTGAATTGGATGATTGATGAACATACCAATTATTGTCGCCAAGAGGTTCTCCATCCCATCCAGTAATTAGTGAATTATCTACTGATTCTATTACCCAATTAGCAGATATTATTTGCGCCAAGTCTGAATATGCTGAATCAATCTCGAAATTAAACTCTAATGTGGCATTACTCTTAATTGCCGTTCTTTGGTATGCGCCAGTATTAGCATCAAATGGTTGAACTCTGCCATCTATAGTCAAATCGAAGCCCTGTCCTGCAACTTCAAATCCTGCTGGATATGGAGATAATTGATATGCTAACATATTGGATAATATTGAGAAGCTGAAATTCTCGCCATATGGATCTGAGACAGTAGGATTTTCAACGTCGATTGTTGTGACGATTATGCCCCCATCTCCTACACTGCATACCGCTAAAACGGATTGGTCGATATTGTCGTTATCTCCAATTAAAGAATGGAAAGTACCGCCGCCGCTAATATATCCATTTTCAGAAGCACCTACGCTGGCATCCATACATACCTTGGGCATGTTATCGTCGCCAACCTGGGCAGTATCAAGTCCAGACAATGCAACATGAGATCCCGCATTAATTACCGAGAAAGCAGAATTATCCAGATTTTTCATTATTGGGTGGAAAGGATCATTGAAAGAAAGATTTTGAGACTTTATTCTTTGATCTATAGTTAGATTGACTCTATTCCTCATTGCAATGTCCAAATCGAAAGGAACTCCCACTCTCTCAGTATCAGATGGATCTTGATAATAATCTCTATATGGTCCTAGGTGAATTTGGACTGTACCTCCATTACTCATGAATGTTTCAAGAACTTCAATGCCTGTAAGTTGCGCATTTTCAGGATTTTCAGTTCCCAATAACTCATAATAATCTCCATATTCGACGTTGTAATCGGTTTGCCAAGGCAAGAGTACTTTTGAATAACCAGTTAGCCATTCGTCTGTGACATATTTATTCCAATCTGAAGTTTCAAATTGTGTATAGATCATGCCCATTGCATCTAAGTCACTCTTTACTCTTTGAAGGCGATTTTGATCAGTTGGATTCGATAGGATAGCCACGTCTATTTGATCGTAAAAAGAGATTTCAAAAAATCTCTCGTTTCCGGACTGAATCCATTCAAATTCATCAACTAAAATTGCCAAGAAGCTGATGTTGTATTTGTTAGAATCTAACCAACCGGAATAGGGAGAATTCCAATGTGCCACAGCTCTTTGATGTGGATCTAGCTCAAATGTTCCATTGTCGGCAGATTGATTGTAAACGATATCTCCAGATTCAATATGCTCAATTATCATTCTTACATCATATGAACCCTCAATTACTCCATTTAGTAATGGAATCGAGAAATCGTGGGACTCAAATGAGTCTGGGCTAGTTGGATAGACACATGCGTATGTTATATCGGATACACAATCAAGAATATCAGGCTGAAGTAAGGTGATATCCGCGTTAGCTATTCCGAAAAGTATTGTAGATTGATTGTTGGCTATACTAATCTCAGGTTTTTCAAACCATTTTGAAGTATTATCTGAATTATTGTACAGTGTCATTAAATCAATTTTATATAATCCGTTGACAAAGTTATGTTGTCCCATCACGACTTTAGATTTGTCTGATGCATCTAGTCCCGATACTGTTTGAGTATAGATTCCATCATCTTCGAAAGTATAATCTTCTACCCGAATATTATCAATAGCGAATCCAGCATAACCAGCATTTCCATTAACACTATCATTATTAGACCTGAACCTCCAAGTAAATGTTACATCGGAACCAGCTAGAGATGTGCATTCATAGGTAAATGTATCGGGATTAGTAGTATTAACTAAGTGTACATGTGTCAAATCTATTCTAGCAGTAGATACCAATTCGTCGGAATCGAACCATTGGGGCCATCCATCTTGTCCAACTCCTCCTGAATGATCTCCAGAAAATTCTACTTCTTCGAATAGTCCGTTCTGATCAAAATCTTCACAGTAATGATAGAAATTTCCGCCTAAATTGTTGTAGGCCAATCTTAATCCGTTTTCATTTAAATCTGTCCAGCTCCCATAAATTGTACCTTGATATACATCTCCACCTTTAGACCAAGTAGCCTCCAAGTATGCATAATCTCTTACAGTCTGAACATTGCCAAATCTATCGGCGATGTGATCCCCTTCTGCATAATAGTCGAAACTAAGGAAAGTAAAATCTGCTCCTGAATCTTTTATTTCTATTGGCTCTAAAGAAACTGTCTCATTCCAATCATCTTGATATCCAGTAGAAGGATGGCCTAGCCAATATGCATTATTTTTGAAAACACCTTCATTCTGTGGAAGCATCTCATTAGATTCGGCCGAATCATCTAATCTAGTTCCATTTTCTTTTCCTTCTTCGTCATTATCATCATCCCATATTTTTCCTACAAGTCCAGAAAAATCTTCTATTGCAATTAGTTCTGGTTCAGCATTGTATATTTTAGCTTCAACATCAAATTCTACCACTGTATTGCCCCAATTCTGGACTCCAACTGTAATTGGCCTTTCACCTGAAGCATACAACTCACCATTTTCTAAATCTATCCAAGGCTCTTCAAATAGGCCGGGATCATATAGATTTTCTACAGTTATTTGGAATTTGGTTTCATCATTTGTACTATCTGCATCAGATTCTCCGCCAAGATTAATATTCGATAAATCAGTGGATACATAGTAAGTTGTATCGTCAATAAAGTCTGCATTTAGACTTACTGTGATTGATTCTCCTGCAATTAAGTCAATGCCTTGTTTTTGCTGAACATCTTCAGTAGGATTAGGTCCAAAGTCTACATCTCTTTTCCTAATGGTAATATTATCTATTGCGAAACCATCCATTTCTGAGTAATCTGCAGAACCTTCTGGCCCAGTTGTTCCTTCTAATCCTGTTCTGAAGCGGAATCGTAAATCAATAACTTCTCCTGCATATGGAGTCAAGTCAATAGAATCTGCTTTTTGGTCCAGTCCACCATCTTCAAAACAGATAGGAACTGGGTAGCCGAATTGTAAATATGGAATGAAGCAGGAATCAGGATCGCCACCTCCCTCAGTATAATTATTCCATAGAGTTGTATGATAATCCCCATAATCGTTACCATTGTAATCATTGTATTCTGGATCAGGGGCACTGGATACCCTCTCCTCTATTCTGTATTTTCTTTCGTTATCCCATCCACCATATCGCCAAACTGTTTCCCATCCAGTTCCATCACTCCATGCTTCAATTGAGCATGAGTCTTCGTAAAGCCATCTTTCAATAACATCATAAGGTTCTAATAAGAATAATTCGAAGAATCCTACAGTACAGATTGCATCCATATCTAAGAATGCAGCATCCGCTCCAGTAAGGTCAATATCATTCAAAATTAGTGCCTCATCCATGTGATTATAATATCCGGTAACATCAGTATTATTGCCGTCAAAATCATAAGAATGTGTGACTCCAGCCCAATAATAGCTAGATGGATTAGAGTCTGCTTCATGACTCCAATATGAAACCTCATACCAAGAAGAATTATCTTCTTCTGGATTTGTATCGCAATAGGTTGTATTATTGCCATCGCATTGGTAGTCAGTATTATTGTAGTTAACAATGTCTCCTTCGTCGTATGTTATATCTGATTCCCAGAATCTATCATCATCAACATGCCAAGAAGATTGGCCTGATTCATATTCGCCGGTGTAAGAATGTTTAGTGAGGTATGCATCATCTGAGTTTACATTGGGATTTGAGGATTCGAAATCATTTGAATACACAATTGTATCGGTACCGCCTAATACTTCCTTTACATTTAGACTGACATCAAAATTCGCACCTGAAATAGGCATTAATCCAGTATTCTTGATTGTTACATTTACCCATCTATTGCCTTCACCAACTATATCTTGGAATGTAGCAGGATCCAAAATAGAAGGTTCAATAGACACTTTAGTTATTCCCAAGTCATGATTGTCCAGCGCTAGAACAGAAAGATAATCTCCTTGGCCAGCATATCCTTGAGTATCTAACCACATCGCATTATTTGAAAAACGATAAGTATAATCTTCTTGGCCTATTACTACCTCTAATGCGCTATCGGGCCCTCCCTGAAGTTGCCCAGGCATGGCCATTGTAGGCCTCCTACCCACATCAAATGACAATGGGGAAAGATAGCCATCTGAGTCGGGATCTGCAAGAAGAATTTGTACTGTATTCACTGCCCTTAGATTTGGCCTTAACAAATAGGTCTGATTCTGTGCCGTAGATTCTTGAGTATCGAGAAGTGTGAGAGATGTGGGTACAAAGAAGTCTAATTCTCCATCCCTATTGACATCGGCAATAGTTAATGATGCACCCAAATAATCTCCAAATGGGACATAATTCTGGGTATCCCATGTATTTCCATTTCTAGTAGCATAAGAAACATTCCCTGTAATGCCGTCAACAGCTGCAATTAGATTAATCTGATTAATGTCATCGTCAGTAGTATCGGCAATATCAATTCCATAAAGAGGGAAGTTGTGTTCAGCATCCAATTTGAAGTCATGGAATGTTCCTGAAGCTGGAGTAAGGGGATTTGGGTATTGTTTTGTAAGGCAATCTAATTCTAGTACTGTTACGTTATCGTAAGTTCCACTTGCATATCCTAGACTGGAGCTGAATGGGGGCGTTTTAAGTAGCCATATATCTAGATCTTCGCATTCACCAGGTGCAGTAATCTGACCTCCACTAGTAGGATCTGGGTTTGGAATTGTTTGGAGAGTTTCTCCCCAGTTACCCAAATTGATTGAAGTGTAAAGGCCATTAGTCAGAGGAACGGGGATTGACTGTTGATTTGCTAGAATAGAATAATCGGGCCCTCTAAAAATTTGAAGGAATTGATTTGTAAAGGTTGAATCTGTTGATGAAAATACAACATCTGCATTACCATCTCCATCAATATCGTCCACATCCCAAGCCTGAAGATAAGGATTAGTAATGGTAATTGGGTAACCAGTAGGAATAGACCATTCATTTACTCTAGTCCCATCGCATTCTCCCTTAATCACTGTCAAATTGGCGGGACGAACAAAAGTTTCTCCTACGAATCTTACATTCTCCTGATAATAAATCAGATCATTAATTTCATCTCCGTCGACATCGGCAATTTCCACTTTATTGCCATCGGCGACATCTCTGAATCCGGCCCTAAATGAATCATTATTTGAAATTTGTATATCTTGTCGATCTCCGAATCCACCAAAACCATCATTGTATAGTACGCTGATAAAATGTCCGAAACCGCTACCGGAAGCAATATCATTATGTCCATCACAGTTCAAATCACCTATAGAAATGTACAGAGGATCTCGCTGAACTGCATATTGAGTAGTATGGGATGCGGTGGAATTAGGAATGATTGCTACGATTAACGATGTTAGCATCAGAAGGGTTAAAGAAATAGCCCTACTTTTTTTGTGTACACTTTTTTTCACAGCTTCAAGTTCATTCAGCATAGCTATTCGGAGTTTCCATCCTTTCTTATGCATTACCTAACGTTGATTTATAGCATATTCATCAAATTCATGGCTTAATCCATTAGAATACGGCGAATTGCGTATATTTCTATCGTGCCTCTAGCCAGCTAGGATTTGGAGAAAATGCTACCTCGGCTCCACCGTATACTTTGTCTATTCTACCCATCATCCAAAGTCTATTTAGAAAAAGTTCTAAATCGCTTCCTTCTCTGTTCATTTTTTCACCAATAATTAATTCTATTTCTCCCAAAGAAGCTGAATCTTTTCCGTGCTCTTTAATCATTAAAGTCAATAATAATTGCAGCCAAGCCTCGGATTGAGGATCTCCTGATAGATTATTAGACAGGGGCTCGGGGGGTTCTGTTTCTTCGAAGAATTCAATTAACTCGCTTAATATTGGGTCTGAAATCTTTGCAATTCCTAATTCTTCTATTTTTCCTTCAATGTCTAATTCTCCAACTTCTCTAACTACAGATGGAATTTTGCTGGGATCGGGAGTTGGTCCCGGTAATACTGATTCAGAATCGTCTTTATCTTCCAAAAAATCACCTAAATTTTTTTGCCAAGTTTCTTACAACTGTCTGTAAAATCCCACCATTCCTGTAATACTCAACTTCAACGGGAGTTTCTAGTCGAACTAAAGCATTAAAGTTAATCACTGTACCATCATTTCTTCTTGCAATTATTGGTATTTCAGATAATGGATTTAACTGCCCATTTGTAGGAATATCGAAAAATTCTGTTCCATCCAAGCCAATAGAATCTGAATTTTCTCCTTCCTTAAATGAAAGTGGCAACACGCCCATTCCGACTAAATTGGAACGATGAATGCGCTCATAGGATACAGCAATTACTGCTTTAACTCCTAATAATAGAGTTCCCTTTGCTGCCCAATCTCTACTACTTCCTGTGCCATACTGAGATCCTGCGATTACAATCAAAGGAGTATTTTCTGAGATATATCTGTTGCTAGCTTCAAAAACAGAAAGAACCTCTCCAGTTGGGAAATGAGTTGTATAGCCACCTTCAGTTCCGGGAGCTACTAAATTTCGAATTCGGACATTTGCAAAAGTCCCTCTGACCATCACTTCATGATTTCCTCTTCTACTGCCAAATGAATTGAAATCTCTTACTTCTACTCCCTTGTTGAGAAGGTATTTTCCAGCCGGTCCGTTAGCTGGAAATGCTCCTGCGGGGCTGATATGATCAGTGGTAACAGAATCTCCGAATTTCATTAGAACTCTCGCATTTCTTATATTGTCAATTTGGGATGGTTCTGCCTTAATTTGATCGAAAAAACTAGGTTGTCTAACATAAGTTGAATGGGGGTCCCATTGGAATAAATCTCCAGAAATACTCTCAATGGAATCCCATCTAGGTTCCTCAAGAATATCAGAATATCTTTCTCTGTACATTTCGGGATTAATAGCTGAAGAGATACAAGATTGGATTTCTTGTTCGCTCGGCCAAATATCCTCTAACATAACAGATTCTCCAGATTCTGTAAAACCTATTGGATCTTCTGAAAAGTCTATATTCAGTGTACCTGCTAGAGCATAAGCAACTACCAAAGGAGGGCTTGCAAGATAGTTCGCCTTAATTTTCTGATGTATTCTTCCTTCGAAATTTCTATTACCCGATAATACACTACCGACAATTAAATCTCCTTGATCTATTGCTAGTTCAATGTCTTCATCCAATGGACCTGAATTTCCAATACATGTTGTGCACCCATAACCAACTACATTGAAACCTAATTTAGATAATGCTTTGGAAAGTCCGGCTGCTTCGAAGTATTCTGTAACTACCCTGCTACCTGGGGCTAAGCTAGGCTTAACCCAAGGTTTAATTTTAAGTCCCTTATTTATTGCTTTTTCAGCTAGTAATCCTGCTGCCATCATAACACTTGGATTGCTTGTATTTGTGCAACTAGTAATTGCTGCTATAACTATATCACCATGCTTCAGATGGGATTTTCTTTGAGGTAGCTCCACTGAAGATGAATTAAATTCAGTAGAAATTCCATGACCTTGATGCCCCAGTGGGGAGTTTAGAGATTTATTCCAATGATTTTTCATATTATCCAGTTCAACTCTATCTTGTGGCCTTTTAGGTCCGGCTAGAGAAGGTTGAACAGAATTTAAATCCAAAGATAGAGTTGATGTAAATTCAGGATTTTTCGAATTTTTATTGTGAAATAATGACTGTGCGGATAAGTAAGATTTTACATTCTGAATATGACTATTTTCGCGCCCAGACAACTTGAGATAATCTAGTGTAATTTCATCGACGGGAAAGAATCCACATGTTGCACCATATTCGGGAGCCATGTTAGCAATTGTAGCACGATCAGGGAGGCTAATATTCTTCATCCCTGGGCCATAGAATTCTACAAATTTCCCAACACATCCATGTTTCCGTAACATTTCAACAATTGTGAGAGTCATGTCAGTAGCAGTCACTCCTGGAGATAGTGACCCGGTGAGCTCAAAACCTACAACTTCTGGAAGTAGCATGTATATTGGTTGACCTAACATTACAGCTTCGGCTTCAATCCCGCCAACGCCCCATCCTAAGACCCCTAGTCCATTAATCATTGTTGTATGAGAATCTGTGCCTACTAGGCTATCTGGTAACCAAACTCCTTCATCCTCTCTAGCCACGCTAGCAATCCATTCTAAATTTACTTGGTGGACTATCCCCCTGCCAGGAGGAACTGCACGGAAATTATCTAGGTTTTCTTGGCCCCACTTTAGAAATTTGTATCTCTCCATATTCCTCTCATATTCAATTTCTAGATTTCTTTCTCTAGCATCAGGAAAAAGACCTGAAACATCAACTTGTACTGAATGATCGATAACTAAATCTACGGGTACTTGTGGATTTACTAATTTTGCATCTCCACCTAATTTTATCATAGCATCCCTTAATGCAGCAATATCTACCACTGCAGGAACTCCAGTAAAATCTTGGAGAATTACTCTTGAAGGCATGAATGGAATTTCTTCTGGAGTTTGATTTGGTGACCATGAAGCAATCCGTTTAATGTCATCTTCAGTGACTAGAAAACCGTCATACTTTCTAAGAGCAGCTTCTAAAAGAATTCTTATTGTATATGGAAGATTTTCCAATTTACATAAACCCGCTTTTTCTAAGGAATTTATATTAGAAAATTTAGCTTCAGAACCATCTGATAAGGTAAAAGAGTCTGATGATTCAAACAAATTAACCCCTCCCATATACAGTCCCAGAAAGTGGCAATCCTTGAACATCTCGCTTAAAGTATTAGATTAAAGTAACAGTTTTTACTTGCACCGGATATGTAGACAATTTATTTTGATCCGTACAAGTTTGCTGATTAGGCCCACATCCGACTTGAGAAATGGAATCTATTACTTCTACTCCTGTGGTTTCAATTCCATCAATCTCTCCTTTGTATGCCTTTCCAAAAGCTGTGTATTGTCCATCTAAATTAGTCGCACCTTCAGAATCTACTAAATAGAATTGTGAACCAGCTGAATCTACGCTTTGGCCATTTCTAGCAGCTGCTATTACGCCGGGTTCGTGCGATTGTCCAAACTCTTCTGGAATTATCCAATTTGTCATATCATCTTCGCAAACTTTAGATTCAGAAAATCCAGCATTTGCACAATATCCAAAGTATTCTCCAGCGTGACCACCAGTTCCATCTCCATTTTCAAAATCACCCCCTTGAATCATAAATCCATCTACAATTCTATGAAAAATAGTTCCATCATATCTTTGAGAATCAACATTGGCTCTAAATGATTGGGAATGCATCGGAGTCTCATTATATAATTCAATCCAAATTTTTCCGTCATGCGAAATTCCATCTAAGTCTGTCCAACTTACTTCCATAATAGCGTCGCCTGAAAGGGATCCGGGTTGAATGTCATCATTTATTGAATCAGAAACAAACTTGAACGAAACTAGGGCTAACATCAATCCTGTCATCATTACAATAATCCCCAATGGGGTGGGATTACCTTCATCGAATAACTGGAATCCAGCCCCTAATGAAATTGCTTTTTCATCCATCAGTGATGCAAGCTTATTCATTTTTCTTCTTGTTTCTTTATTCTTAGGATCAAATCTAATTGCCTCTCTGTAATTTTTGTGGGCCTTTTGCCAATGTTTCTTCTGATTAGTGATATCTTGTTTACCGAGTTCAGTGCCTGCATCTGCAGCATATCTCCGTGTTCTTGCTCTTTGGGCTTCATTTTCTGTAAGCTTCCAAGCGTTTCTTAAAATCTCCAAAGCCTTTTCAGGTTCGGCAGAATTAGTGAGATTTACGGCCTCATCCCAATTTTTTTGGAGCTCTTCAGGTATAGGCATCGAGCGGCCGAATGCACCATCATTCAAAATAGCAGCGATTGGAAAAGAAAAAAATTATTGGGATTTGGTGATGGTAATACATAAGACCTGAGGGCACGCCGAAGTGCTTGTAGCGAATGCGGATTGGGCTATGAGGCAATGAAAGTAATGGAAAAAAAAATTAATGATTTCATAATAAATGTCGCCACAGCCAACGGGACAGGTTCGCAGTCATCAAATCTAATAATTTTACAATCATTATTTGAGATGGGAGTCCCAGTGAGTGGGAAGAATTTGTTTCCTAGTAATATTTCCGGACTACCGACTTGGTTTATAATTAGGGCCAGCGAAGAGGGATATCAAGCTCCTGGAGATAAAACGGATATTCAAGTAATTATGAATAAAGATACATGGATAAATGATTTAGAAAAATTAGAATCGGGGTCAATAGTAGTTTACAATGAAGATGTAAAATTGCCAGTAGACAGAGAAGATTGTGTTCTACTTGGAATGCCAATGACAAAAATGGCTAGAAAAATAAATGCGAAGCTTGGAAAATTGATTTCGAATATGTATTATGTTGGAGCTCTTTCCTACCTCCTAGGAATTGAAGATTGGGCCCTCAATAGGGCTTTGGAGAGTCAGTTCAAAGGCAAAGAAAAAGCTATTCAACTAAACTTACAGGCAATTAACGAAGGTAAAGAGTATGCTGAAAATAATTGGGACTTTGAGTGTCAGTATCGTTCAGAAAAAAGAGATAAAGATCCGAATACATTTCTAGTAGAGGGGAATGAAGCTGTTGCCCTTGGGGCCATTTATGGGGGTATATCGATGCTTTCCTGGTATCCTATTACTCCATCTTCATCGGTGGCAGAATCAATAATCAAATGGCTTCCTGAACTTAGAATGAATGAGGGTGGATTAACTTGTGCAGTCATTCAGGCCGAAGATGAGTTGGCCGCAGCAGGAATGGTTCTTGGTTCAGGATGGGCCGGTGGCAGAGGAATGACTTGTACTAGCGGCCCTGGAATATCATTAATGTCTGAATTCATAGGACTTTTCTACTTTTCAGAAGTCCCTGGAGTAATTTGGGATGTGAATAGAGTTGGGCCTTCAACAGGTTTGCCAACTAGAACTCAGCAAGGTGATTTATCAATGCTTTACGAGGCAAGTCACGGAGATACTCAGCATATTGTTTTGATTCCAGGAACAGTGGATGAATGTTTCGAATTTGGGTGGAAAGCATTTGATATAGCTGAGAGATTTCAGACTATAGTTTTCGGATTTTCTGACCTAGATTTGGGTATGAATCGCTGGTCTACTGAAGGTTTCAAGTATCCAGATTTACCGATGGATAGAGGCAAGGTAATTAGAACTAAAGAAGAGTTGGATAATATTCCTAATTATGGGAGATATAGGGACGTAGATGGAGATGGCATTGCTTACAGAACTTTACCAGGAAGTGGGATTGATCCAATCCTCTACAGAGGGACTGGACATGATGAAGATGGTATTTACTCTGAAGACCCCCAAGTTTATCACTCAACTATGACAAGACTGAGAAAGAAGATTGATGGTTCAAGATCTTTTTTACCGGGACCGGTAATTAGAGAAGAATTGGAAAAAGACATTGGAGTTATTTTTTATGGTTCGATGGAAAATACCATTGTAGAAATAGATGATATTTTAGAAGAAACTGGACTATCAGTTAGTACTTGTAGAGTAAGAGCGCTCCCTCTTCATGACGATGTAGAAGATTTTGTCAGAAAACATGAAAAAACGATTGTATTGGAAATAAATAGAGATGGTCAATTGTTTGGCATAATTAGAAAGGAGTTTCCAGTTGATTTAATTCCGAAGATACACCGTGTCTCTTTCAGTGATGGGATGCCACCTAGAGCTAGAGTTTATGCTGAAATGATTTTAGAAATTATTAATGGTGATTAGAATGGTTAGACTAAATGTACTAGAAATGGAAAAATCTGAATATACGGGGGGTAAATCTTCGCTTTGTCCGGGTTGTGGACATGATCAAATTTCAAATAATATTATTCAAGCTGCATGGGAAAATGGAATTCATCCAGAGAAAATAGCAAAAATGAGTGGGATTGGGTGTTCATCCAAAACTCCTGCATATTTCCTAGGAAAAAGTCATGGATTCAATACTGTACATGGTAGAATGCCGTCAGTAACTACAGGAGCAAATATGGTAAACAAGGATTTGTGCTTTCTTGCAGTTTCAGGAGATGGAGATACTGCAAGTATTGGAGTAGGTCAATTTATTCACGCAATTAGAAGAAACTTAGATATGGTATATATTGTAGAAAATAATGGAGTTTATGGCCTTACTAAAGGGCAATACAGTGCCACGGTAGAAAGGGGATCAAAAAAGAAAAAGGGAGCAAAGAATCAACAGGCTCCAATTGATCTTTGTGCAATGGCAATTAATCTTGGATGTAGTTTTGTGGCGAGATCATTCTCTGGAAGTAAGAAACAATTAACTGCGTTGATAAAAGCTGCAATGAGTCACAGAGGAATGGCATTTATTGATGTAATTTCTCCTTGCGTCACATTTGCAAATAATGATGAATCTTACAAATCCTATAATTATGTCAAAGCAAACGACGAAGTATTACATATTTTGGATTACATACCTCACTTTTCACCTTTGGAAGAAGTCGATGTCCCTGAGGGGGAGTTTCGTGAAGTAAGTTTATTCGATGGATCAACACTGAGATTGGAAACATTAGCATCTGATCACGATTATACTAATGCAGTTTCGGCCCTTAGTGCGATACATGAAGCTGAACATTCTGACAGACACGTTACTGGATTGTTATATTATGATTCAGAAGTGCCTACTGCCACTGATGTCCTTGAATTATGTGAAACTCCTTTGGTTGAATTATCTGAAGAGATATTGAGGCCTAATGAAGATAGTCTAGCCAAAGTAAACATGGGATTCAGGAAATAAATTGAAAATTAATTTTCGGTTTTCTTGAAATATTCAAGCCTTGTCCGTTCAACACTAGTCCCTTAGTGTAGTGGTCCATCATATGGCACTCTGGATGCCATGACCCTGGTTCGAATCCGGGAGGGACTACCAGAAATTATTCATCTTTTTTTGCTATTCATATTGATTGATACAGAAATTGTGAAACCCAACTAACCATTATTACAATCATAAACCATCCAATTGCGACCCTAGCTATTCGAGATTTTTGCTTTTTAGGAGGGAAGGGATCGATTCCCGCTTCTAGGGCCAGAGCTATAATTTCTAATTCTTCTTCTATTGTTTCGGGGGGGTCCACAAACTTGTGTAAATTGTATGTTTATTCAAATTTGTTGATAGGGAGTTTGAAATCTCACATTCCTTCGAGTCGGCATGGACGAGCTCCCAAAAGGTATGAGTTTTGAAAAAGCCGATGTCGTGGATCCTCGTTCTTCTGCTTCGGTTGTAATCAGTAGAAGTGTTGAAAATGAATTTGAGATTTTAATGTGCCACAGAGTTCCTGAATTGCCTAGTTTCCCAGATTTATGGTCTTTCCCTGGAGGAGGGGTGAGTAGAGTAGATCATCAGGCCGCAGAAAAGTTCGATGATTTTTTCGAAGAATTTGGAAATAACAGAGTAGCAGTTTTTACCCTATTAAGGGAGATGGTAGAAGAAGTGGGCATTTCTCCTGATGGGAGTGGAAGTTTTTCAGAAGTGGATTTTGAAGTCCGTAAGAAAGTTTGTGAAAATAAAGAAGAATGGTTGAAAATGGTTCAATCCGGAAATTTGAGTATAAGTAACTTCAATTGTCAAATCATTTCTGATAGGATTACTCCTCCTAATTCGATAATGAGATTTCATAATTTATTCTTTCATATTCCAATGGGTGAGTCAAAAATTGAGCCTACTTTTCCAGATGGAAGAAGTGAATTTGATGAGTTTAAGTGGTGGAATCCGGTTGATTTACTTCAGAGTTGGGAATCTAATGAATTACGAATTCCACCCCCAATAATTACTCTGATAAGGGATTTGGTAGATGGAATGAAAATTCGGGGAAATTTAATTGAGGTTTGTGATATTTTAGCATTGAATCCACCGAATGGAAGGCATAAATTTGAGTACGCTCCTGGAGTTGAATGTATATTGATTCCTACACAAACCCTTCCACCATCTACTCACACCAATTGCTTTGTTTTGGGTCTAGCAGGTGGAGAAAGGATAATTATAGACCCTGCGATAAGAGATGAAGATGGATATAGAGAATTGCAACTAAAAGTCGAAGAAATTGAGTCTGAAAACAGTTCAATAATTGCAACTTTATTCACCCACAGACATAGAGATCATATAGGAGATATTGAACTAATTTCGCAATTATATTCTGCACCAATATGGGCTACAGAAATAACTCATAAATCAGTATCTGGGAATTATGAAAAATTAATACTAAAAGATGGAGATATTATCCAAATATCGAGTCCTAAAGGAAGAGATATTTGGGAAATAATTGAAACCCCTGGGCACTGCCCTGGACAAATCTGTTTAGTTAGTGATTTAGGAATAATTTCTGCAGATAATTGTACTGTCAATGGAACTATTCTAGTTCCATCAGAAGACGGAGATATGGATGAGTATATTCGAGGATTAGAAAGAATAAAAAAATTGGAACCGGGGATCCTATTTCCCGGACATGGGCCTTTTATTCCAAACCCTAGAAGATTGCTTGATAGATATATTTCTCATAGAAAGAAAAGGCATCAACTAGTTTTATTGGCCTTAAAAGAAGGAAAAAATAATCTTTCTGAAATTTCTAAATTTACCTATTCAGATACTCCAAATGCTCATCCTATTCTATCTATGGATCAAACAAAATCTCATCTGAAAAGCTGGATTAAATCTGGAGATGTAATAATGATTGGTGATGAATTTCATATTAACAGCTGAGGGAAAAGACAAAACCAATTAGTATTTGGCGTTAACTGAGATTATGTCTAGTAATGATAAATGGTGGGCGGAAGAACCGGATTCGAAAGAAAAGATTCAAGAGATGCTAGACGAATCTGAAGAAAATAGAATTAGGAGAGAGGAAGAATTAGAGCAAGCTAAGCATGAAGTTGAAATTGCAGAGCTAGAGAGAAGGGAAAGGGAAGCAAATCAGGACATGGATCCAGATTATTCAAAAAATTCTGATGAAGGAAGAAATGAAGTGATGAGTACGGAAGCTAATGGAATTACAGAAGTTAGCCAAGGTGGAGTTTTTGGTATTTGGTGGTTATCTAGTGGAGAAGCAATTGCTATAGTAATAGGAGGAGTTGTTCTGATTTTTACTCTTTTTGAAGGATTATCTGTAATTTCTAGTTCTGATTCGTTCCAAGAAATCGATGGAGAACTAATAGAAAAATATCCAGGATTTAATTGGATAGAAAATGAAAACTGCTATGAGGATGGGTATTGTGAATATTATTACGAGCTAGAATGTTATGCTGATTTGGATATTCAAATTTTAAATTCTTTAAATGGAAATTGGTCGAATGACGATGGCCATTCGGGTGCTACATTAGATGGATATATCTACGAATATAATGGATTTATAATTAATCATTATGGTGACTATAATGGAGCAGAGCAAGATTGTATAGATTTTGGCAATAATGAAACTTTACCATTAGGCTCTATTATTACATTATTCTATAATACGGAAAATCCATCAGAAATTAAAAGTTCAGATCCTCTTGTGGAGGCCGTTAGTATTTCAGTAATTTCTGGTGGTTGTTGTACAATTTTTTTCTTAGTTTTAATATTGCATGCTAGATTCAGTAATTCTCCGGGAGTTGGTACTAATTTTGTTAGTAATAATGGAAGTGACCATGGCGGAGATGTCCATATCCACCATCATCATGGAATGGGGGGTGTCCTCTTCAATAGAATTGGCGTTCGACGAAGTTCAAGACGGCGTTCAATGAGAAGTTCAAGATCAAGAAGGATTTCCGGTGGCGGAGGTAGATCCGGTGGCGGAGGTAGATCCGGTGGCGGAGGTAGATCCGGTGGCGGAGGTAGATCCGGTGGCGGAGGTAGATCTGGTGGCGGTGGAAGAAGATAAATTGTTAAATTCCGAATCCTCGATTGGAAATTCTGATTTTCTATGGAAAGGAGCACCGAATCTAGAAAATATACAAACTCAAGAAAGATGGATTGAAGTTGAAGATGGAATATCACTAAGGATATTGATTTTTTCTCCTGAAAAATCTGTACTTGAAGAATCAAATCCTGTAGTTATGGTTCCTGGATGGGGTTCATTGTTTGAAGGGTGGAGGCCTTTGATTTCAGAATGGGGAACTAAAAAGACGATTTTCTATATTGAAACTAGGGAAAAAAAGAGTTCCAGAATAAATCGTAAATCAAAAAAGGCGGATTTTGTGATGAGTCGGCATGGCCTAGATATACGCACGGTTATTGAAAAAATGGATCTTGAAATGGATGAAATAGATTGGTTTGCATCGTCATTGGGATCTACGATATTAATTGATTCATTTCAAAAAGGAATATTAAATGGCAATAGTGCAATTTTACTAGCTCCGAATAGTGATTTTGCCTTTCCATTATGGTTCAATATTGGAATAAATCTTCCAATACCTATTTTTATCTTCAAAAGACTTGTAAATTTTGTTTCATGGAAAGTACAAAAAAGAACTAGTGAACCAGCTCAGAAAGAAAGATATCTAAGAAATTTTATGGCCCTTGATGTCAGGAAAATGCTACTATCTGCTAGATCAAATATTGGTTTTTCATTGCCTCATGATTTATCAAGTATAGAAGTTAGATGTGGAGTGATGACGGCTTTATCAGATACATTACATGATTTTGATAAAATTAAAAAAATAAAAAGTTCGATTCCGAATTGTGAACTTATAGAAGTTCCCTCGAATCAATATGCTCATGAAGCAGATGCTCTAAATGAAATTGAAGAATTTCAATCCAAATGGAAAAAATGATTCCAAATTAGCGATTGCCTGATGAAGTAATGGTGTTTCCGTAGTATGAGCATATGCGTGAAAGTTCATCTTCTTTTGATGTTGCCAGGATTGTGCGCGAGCTCTCAGAAATGGAAGGTGCGCGAGCAAGAAAGGCATATCAACCGCATTATGAACAGATAGTATTGAGGTTGAATCGAAAAGGAGTTTCTCCTACAGATTTAGTAATTGTTAGCGGAAAGAGAGTATATCTCTCGAGAAGAGATAGGCCAATGCCATCAAAGCCTTCTCATTTCGCAATGGTTTTACGAAAACATCTTAATAATTCTAGACTTATCTCTGCTGAACAATTAGGTTTCGACAGAGTAATAAAACTTACATTCGAGCATGGGAGGGGAAAACTAAGTCTGATAATTGAAATGTTCAGAGATGGTAATGTCATATTACTTGATGGCGAGGATAAAATTATTCAACCTCTAACTCATGCTAAATTCGCTAGTAGATCAATTAAAAGAGGCGTAAGTTACATTCCACCCCCTGAGACTTTTGATCCGAGAAAAATGAATATAGAGAGTCTTGCGATTTTACTTGGAGAAAGTAATCATGATTTGATTAGAACGTTGGCAGCAAGAGCTAATCTAGGTCGTATTTATGGTAGTGCTGCATGCCATCTGTCAGGAATTAATGAGAAAACCTTGTGTAGTTCATTAGAATCTAATGAAATAGAGAAGTTATTCAATGCCATAAGAAAAATGCTTGAGATTCTTTCTGATGGAGAAGGTTCAATGATTTGGGTGAGTGATATAGGAATAGTGAAAAAATGGGATGTGATGATGAGTCAGAATTTGGTAGATGAAATATCATCAGAAATTGTTGAAATCGCTCCTATTTCCCTCCCTAATTTAGACAAAGAATGCAGTATTGAAGTTCCTTCTTTATCCTTCGCATTCGATTGTGTTTTTGGTTCACACGATTCTGCAGCCTACATCAGAAGAGAAGAAGAAAATTTACAATCCAGTCAAAATAATCAAGGAAAAAGTGAGAAATTATTAAGAAGAGCTAATCAACAGAGAACCGCTATTCAAAAGTTTCTAGATAGAGCTGGAGTTTCTCAAAAACTCGGTTTATCAATACAGGAAAATTGGAGTCATGTAGAGTCAATTATTTCTCAATTTAATGTAGCTATAGAAAGGGAAGGATGGGATAAAATATCTGAAAAAATATATGAAATTGAGTGGATTGGTGAAATTAATCCATCCAAAAAAACGATTATTGCGTATCTTCCAGATGAAGATAATGATCCGGGCGCAAGTATTACTCTAGAAATTGAGAAAACAGTTCATCAGAATGCACAAAGATACTTTGAAGATTCTAGAAATTATAAAAATAAGGCTAAAGGAGCTGAAGCTGCTTTATTGAATACTGAGGAATTAAGACTCAAAGAAGAGAAAGTAGTTGCAAAAAATATTGCTGCTGGACGCTTCAAAAAAAGAGTGAGAAGTAAGAAATTGTGGTTCGAGAAGCATAGATGGGCAATTCTATCAGAAGGTAATTTTTTGATAGGTGGCAGGGATTCGAAAGGTAATGATATAGTTGTTAAAAAGCATCTAAGTTCTAGAGATTTATACTTTCACGCAGACCTCCACGGTGCACCGTCATGCTCATTAAAACTGAAAGATGGTTTGACTGAAAATGAAAATGTTTCAGAATATGTTCCTGAAGGTGTTGTGTCATTTATATTGTCTCAAAATCTCTGCCCGGAATTGGAAGATGCCCGTGAAATATCCAAATCCATGTTGATTGAAGCTGCGCAGATTGCTGTTTGCTGGTCGAGAGCTTGGGGTAGTGGTGGAGCAGCATCTACTGCATTTTATGCGAGATCTAGTCAAGTATCGAAAACTTCAGAGTCTGGAGAATCATTATCCCAAGGATCATTTGTGATAAGAGGAAAAAGAAATTGGTTTAGAGATGTTTCTCTGGAGTTGGGCATAGGAATTGGGATAGTAAATGGGATTCCATTGCCAATTACTGGAACCCCTAGTACTATATCAAAAAAATTTCCTAGATGGGCAAAGATTTCTCCGGGAAGAGAGAAAAAGGAAAATATAGCAAATAAAATCGCAAAGGCTACCGGACTAGCTCATGAGGATTTATTGTCTTGCTTGCCACCAGGAAATTGTTTAATCGAAGACTTTGGACTTATTGATTGATAATTTTCCATTCATCCTTAGTTATTGAGTAATGTGCCCCATCTACAAAATGATTATACAACCATTCTCGATCTTTATTTATTCCTTCTAGTCTCATCCCAAGTCTTTCAGCTATTGAACGACTAGGGTAGTTTTCTGTGGCTACCTCTAAAATAAATGAATTGAGACCTAAGTCATTAAAACAATGATTAATTAATACTTTACAACATTTTGTGATAATTCCCCTTCCCATGTATTCTTCAGAAATCCAGTATCCTACTCCACACCTCCGATTTTCTCTGTCTATCCAATTGAGTCCTATTACTCCAATAATCGATTTACTAAATTTAATACTATAACTTACTCCTTCTCCTCTGATAAATTTTTCATAAGAATGAAGAATGAATGTTTTTTCATCTTCTACTGATTTTACTTCATCGAGCCAAGGTAGCCAGTTTCTAAGATATTTACGATTATAATCAATTATTGAAAAAAGTTCTTCAGCATCATCAATTTCTGAGACATGTAATTCTATTCCTCCTTCGATATGATGAGTTTTATCTGGAAAAACTTTTTCTGGCTCGAGATTATTTGTCATTCTATGCTCACCGAGTAGTTCTGACAGAGTTTTCTCTTATGAGAGGTTTGTTTTTGCCATAATTCTTCATACAATGCCCTCATCGGGATAGCATGGGCGATGACAATGGTGGATCTAATAACTGGACATATGGAGATTATTTGGGACTTCATGATTTATTGAAATTGCAAGGTGAAGAAAGAGAAATTAGTTCAGATGAAATGCACTTCATAATTGTTCACCAGACATTTGAATTATGGTTTAAACAGGTCATAAGAGAGCTTTCCGAAGCTAGAGAAATACTGAGTCTTAACATAGTTCCTGAAGAAAAAATTCCTACTGCTGTTGATCATTTATCTAGAACAACTGAGATTTTTAGATTAATGGCGGATCAATGGACAGTATTAGAAACCTTGACTCCTCAAGGTTTTCTTAATTTTCGTGATGGTCTGGGGACAGCATCTGGATTTGAATCATTCCAAATGAGGGAGTTTGAGCTACTTTTAGGACTAAAAGCGGAAGATAGAGTTGGTGGGATGGATCCAATTGGGACATTCAGAAAACTATCAAAAAGAAGTTCGAAAGATGCTGAAATTCTTGCTAGATTAGAAAGGAGGCTTTCTGAACAATCTCTTTACGATGCTTTGATGAAATGGATAGAAAGAACTCCCATAATGGGGTCATTTATTGGAGATGATGGCGATAATAATACAGTTGGAGAATTTATTCAGAGTCATCTTGAAGCCTACAGAATGATGAATTATGAATCATTGGAAAGATTGGGAGACGATGCATCGAGTGATAAAATTGCCAAGCGGTTTCTAATTGCGGAAGAGTCGGCAAAGATGTTTCTATTGCCTGATGGGAAGATCGATAGGGCACGTGCTGGATTATTATTTATCGAGTCTTATCGCGAATTACCACTCCTTACTTGGCCTAGGAAATTGATTGATGCATTGGTCGAGCTTGAGGAATCTATGGCCAAGTGGAGACATGATCATGCTAGAATGGTAGAAAGAATAATTGGTAGACGAACTGGAACAGGGGGGACTAGTGGCGTGGATTATTTAGATTCAACATCTAAATATAGGATATTTAGAGATTTATGGGAAGTTAGAACAATACTTGTAAAGCCAGAATTGAGACCTACATTAAAAAATGCAGAATTTTATGGTTACTCTGTTGATTTGTAACTTTTGATGATATAATTGAAGACTTAAGTTGGATTCGTGGGGCCATGCAAGATGTCGTAGTATGTGGTTTTGCTAGAACTCCATTCGGAAAGTATAGAGGTAAACTGGCGGATTTCACAGCTGTAGACTTGGGGACAATAGTAGTAAAGGAATTAATAAAAAAATGTGGATTGGATGTAGAAAATGGAATTGTGGATCAATTATATTTCGGTCAAGTACTTCAAGCTGGCTCAGGCCAGGCCCCTGCTAGACAAGTAGCACTAAAAGCTGGACTACCGAACTATACTCCATGTACTACAATCAACAAAGTATGTGGATCTAGTCTGAAAGCTGTAATGATTGGTGCGACAGAAATTAGAGCAGGATTAGCAGATGTAGTTATTGCAGGCGGAATGGAATCTATGTCTAATGTTCCGAATTATGTTACAGATTTACAGAAGGGAGAAGATATTTCATATGAACGATTGAAGTCTTTATTGATAAATGACGGATTGAAAGATGCATATTCTGGAGAAATGATGGGGCATACTGGTGAGACCATAGCTTTGGAAATGGGGATTAGTAGAACTTTAGCTGATGAATATGCCCTAAGATCACATAATCTTTCACTACAAGCATGGAATAATGGTTGGTTGGATAAAGAAATCGTAAATCTTGAAGGAATAGATGCCGATGAAGGAATCAGGGAAGATAGTTCAATTGATTCACTATCTAAATTAAATCCTGTTTTTGATGAAGATGGTGTGGTAACAGCAGGCAACTCTAGTCAATTATCTGATGGGGCTGCTGCAGTAATGGTCTGTTCTAGAGCTGCGGCAATAAAATACGGATTGCCCATATATTGTTCCATAGAAGATTATGTCACATCTGGAGTAGAACCAAGAAGAGTGATGAGTGCACCTATTCCCGCAGTAGAAAAATTACTGGAAAGGAATAAACTAGAAATTAATCAAATTGATATTGTAGAGCACAATGAGGCTTTTGCTACTGCTTCTTGTGGAATTCAGAGTCACTTTGGCCTGGATGATGAAAAATTCAATGTTCATGGAGGTGCAGTAGCTATTGGGCATCCTTTAGGCGCTACGGGAGCTCGATGTTTGATGACTTTGATTGGAGCATTAATTAGATTGGAAAAAAAATGGGGGATTGTAACTGTATGCTTAGGGGGAGGAAATGCAGTTGCTATGTTGATTAAGTCGGCAAATAATGGTCCAGAATAAATCAGAGGTCTTATGTGGGGGTCTATGGTGGCCCGCTCGATGGTTGAGCCAGCAAGACATCACACTCGCTTTGAGAAAGCCAGAATCATAGGAGCAAGAGCGCTCCAAATTAGCATGGGCGCTCCTCTTTTTGTAACTGAGGATGAATTAAGAGAAAAATTTAATGATGAATTAGTGCAACTTTATGGAGTAGATGATGCTAAAGAAAAGGTTGTTTTGGATCCAATGAAGATTGCTTCATTGGAGTACGAAAGAAATCGAATTCCTATTGATATTGATCCGCATCTTGAGGGTGAGTGATTCTAAGGTTCACTTCGGGATGTTGTATTACTTGCTCGGAAGAGTCAGTGTGAGGAGTTTAGCTCCAATAATGCTATTACTAACTTTTTTAGTAATTTTGTTTGGTGGAATAATTCGAATTTATGATGCTGGAGAATCTTGTCCTGATTGGCCTAAATGCTTTGGAACTTGGGGATTTGATATTTCTGAAGAATCTCAGGGAGAATGGTATGAAGAAAATCCAGATCAGGTAGACTCAAGAGGATCTTCGCACAGATACACTACTTTCCAAATATTTACTGAATGGATACACAGATTTGTAGCCGGAATTATTTTGGGTCCAATGGTACTTTTTAATCGTTGGTTGGCTAGTAAAGAAGAGCAAAGTTCGGAAGTCAAATTAGCATCTTCTGTAGCCTTAATCATAATAATTATTCAAGGCCTAGTTGGATGGTTAACAGTGAAGATGGATAATGAAAACTGGAGTGTAGTGATTCACCTTGGAACTGCTCTATTATTCACACTTAGTTTAATTTGGATTTGGATAGCATCAATGAAAGAAGACGGGATGTTGAGTAATTTATTTCATTTCGGAGAAAAGGATAATTCGAAATGGAGATTTAGACTCTTTTGGCTTACATTTGGAACTTTAATTACCTTATTTTCGGGTACATTTGTTTCTACTACCCCTGGTGCAAATCTAAGTTGTGGAGTCAATGGGTTGTTTGATTCTTGGCCACTATGCAATGGACATTTGACTGAAAAGATAGAAGATGTTATCGATCAATCGCAAATAATTCATAGATGGTTTGTAGTTTTAATGCAGTTAGCGTTATTCTGGGCTTCATATAAAATCTGGGAAGAAAATTCAAAAAACGATTCGGGAAATAATCTAAGATTCTGGATTTGGAGTGGCACTGGAGTTTATTTTACAAACATTATAATGGGTGCTTTTTACGTTCTTTCTTGGACATTAGACAATGGACACATTGAAATTCTATCTCTTTTCCACCTCCTTTTTGCGGCTACATCGTTTCTTCTTTTGGCCACAGCATCATTGATTTTGACATTAGAAGAAAGAGAAATGAGTCATAGTGCTTAGGAATTGAAATGGGTGGAAAATTATGGGAGTTGTTTATTCTTACTTTGAATTGACGAAACCCAGAGTAGTGGTTTTACTTCAAATCACCGCTTTATGCTCAGTGCTAGTTCATGATTTACATAATAATTCAGTTGACATAGGAACTGTAAATTCAATGGGTATTGTTTTTGTTGGTGGCTATCTTACAGCGGGTGGAGCGAATGCAGTAAATATGTGGTATGATAGAGATATTGATCCGATAATGAAAAGAACAGCATTACGGCCAATTTCTAGAGGCGATATTTCTCCAGCTAAAGCAATATATTTTGGAATATCATTGTGTGTAGTTGGCACAGTTTGGTTCCTAGTATTATCGAATGAAGTTGCGGCTTTCTGGGCATTGTTTAGTATTCTATTCTATGTATTTGTATACAGTTTTTGGCTGAAGAGAAGTACGGTTCAAAATATCGTTATTGGGGGTCTTGCTGGCTCTACTCCACCCCTTATAGGATGGGCCGTTGCAGAATCTAATTTATCCATTAGTAGAGATTCTATTTTTTCGGCATTACAGTCATTGTTTGATTTAGGGAGTTGGATACCTTGGACGATGTTTTTATTGATTTTTCTCTGGACACCTCCTCACTTTTGGGCACTAGCACTTTTTCGTTCAAAAGAATATGAAAAAGTTGGAGTGCCAATGCTACCTGGAGTAAAAGGTCCCGAGAGAACAATTTTGGAAATGAAAGTATACTCAATTCTGTTGGTTTTGTTATCATTGATATATCCGATATCTTATGGATTAGAAAATACATCAGAAGAGTTTTATTTCTTAGGAGGTTTTGCATTTTTATTTAGTATTCTTTATGCTAGAACCGTTTGGGGAATAAATTTTAATGAAGATTTGGATGAAAGAGGGGCAATCCCTTCTGCCTTACATTCATTCCTTTTCTCAATGAAATATTTAGCAATAATATTCTTTTTGTTAGTTGCAATCAGTGCAGAAACCGTTGGAATGATATTATTCTTTGTTGCAATTTCTATAATGTACTTCAATGAAAATGGATATTTATCATTTGAGAATGAGTGATTTTTTACTCTTATTTCCCGATGACTTCAAACATGCTTCGTTCCATGGATGTATATCTGAGTGAGGTGCGAGCGTGGATGAAGAATCCTTAATTTTTGATTGGAATATAGTTGATTATGAAATTATCAGGAATGAGGAACAACATCCTCATAATCTGTGGTTTGATGATGAAACATTGAGAGATGGTTTGCAGAGTCCTAGTGCTAATAATCCATCAATAGAACAAAAAATTGAATTGATTGATTTTATGGAAAATTTGGGCATTCAAAAAGTGGATTTGGGCCTTCCTGGTGCTGGCCCCCAACACATTAGTCACATTGATGCTATGCTAACTCATATGGGAAATTTGGATTATAATCTTAGACCTGGATGTGCAGTTAGAACTGTTGTTTCTGATATAGAGCCTTTAGTTGATCTTCAAAGTAAACATGAAAGAGAAATTCAAGCGAGTGCTTTTCTTGGAACTAGTCCTATTCGTCAATTTGCAGAAAATTGGACGATGGAAAAAATTCTAGATACTGCTGAGAAAGCAGTTACTTATGCTGTGGATAATGATATTCCTGTAATGTTTGTGACGGAAGATACTACTAGAAGTAAGCCTGAAGACATCAAAAAGGTATATTCCAGAGCATTGGAATTAGGAGCTGATAGGATTTGTGTTTGTGATACTTGTGGGCATGTAACTCCTAATGGAGTGAAAAAGTTACTATCATATATTCAAGAAGAAGTAATTCCTGATTCAGGATTAAAACGCCGAGAAATAGAAATTAATTGGCATGGCCATCAAGATAGGGGCCTAGGGGTTGCAAACAATATTGCTGCTTATGAAGCTGGAGCTGATGTTATTCATGGTACCGCACTTGGAGTAGGAGAAAGAGCAGGAAATGCCCCTTTAGATCAAACATTAGTAAATCTTAGTTTAATGGGTGTAATAAGCAATGATTTGTCTGCATTAAATGAATATATGAAAAAGGCGAATGAATATATTGAAGTGGCATTACCTCATAATTATCCTGTTTTCGGAGAAGATGCATTTGAGACTGGAACTGGAGTGCATGCTTCGGCAGTTGTGAAGGCAATGAAGAAAGGAGATAATTGGCTAGCAGATCGTGTATACTCTGGAGTTCCCGCAGGAAAATTTGGTTTGGAACAAAAAATTCGTATCGGACACATGAGTGGAAGGTCGAATGTAATTTTTTGGCTAGAAAGGAATGGGTATGATATTGATGATAAATTAGTAAATTATATGTTTGAGTTGGCGAAAAAACAGACTAAAATGATGTCTGATGATGAAATTCATGATGCTATCAAGAATTTCAAAGAATAGTTTTGGTCAATCTATAGGTATTTGATTGTAACATTAGAAACGAAAACCTATAGCATAAAAGATTGCGGTTTAATTATGCGATATGCATTGGGTATGTCTATTATTATTTTATTTTCTTCAATTAATCTAGTAACTTCTGAAAGTAATTCATCGGTAGAAAATGAAATTGATAGTCCCTTGATTTCGGATTATTCTAGGACCATTCAACTTGCTTTTGATAGAGTTTCGGATTTAGGAAAATATGATGATTGGGTTCTGGAAGAAACTACTGATTGGGTAGTAGTTACAAAGATTCCATATGAAGAACATCTGGCTATTACAGGCGCTCCTTCAAAATCTATTTCGGTAAATTTGCTTAAGGGCTCCTATATCTGGAAATTTGAAAATTCGGAAGAAGTTGTTGGGAATCTTGAAAGATTACTAGACGACGGAGAAATAGAGATATTTTATCCCTTGATAGAAAAGAGGCAAACAAAGAGGTTGATTCCAAATGATCCTGAATTTAGTGCTCAGTGGCATCTTAATAATGTTGGACAGACGAATGGTTTAGCAGGTGAAGATATTAATGTGACAGGAATTTGGGACCATTTCAATGGTTCTGGGGTAAATATTAGCATTATTGATGATGGCCTGGACTACAATCATTCAGATATCAAACCTCATTATTCTCCATTACATTCGTATGATTGGTGCAATGATGATTCCGATCCTATGCCTGATTGGTGGGGAGATGATCATGGAACCTCGGTTGCTGGAGTTGCAGCTGCTGTAGGAAATAATTCCATAGATGTCGTAGGTTCTGCGTTTGGTGCAACATTGTCTGGAACTACTTTAATAGCTTGTTCTAACAGTGATTTTGATGAATCTGGAGCACTAAGTTTTCATAATTCTGATGTTGATATTTACTCTAATTCGTGGGGTCCTTCAGATAATGGGCAAACACTAGAAGCCCCAGGACCTTTAACTTTAGCAGCATTTGAGAATGATGCGTATAGTGGCAGAAATGGTTTGGGCAATATAATTACATGGGCTGCTGGAAATGGTTTAGGCTCCAATGACAATGCAAATTATGATGGTTATGCAAACAGTCGTTTCACTATAGCAGTGACTGCAATTAGTCACCTAGGAATTCAATCTAGCTATGCTGAGCCAGGAGCAAATATTCTAGTTGCAGCTCATTCTAATGGAGATGGAGAAGGAATTACAACTACTGATATCACTGGTAGTTGGGGGTCTACCTCTGGAAATATTACTAATTCATTCGGAGGGACATCAAGTGCTACTCCCCTAGCATCGGGAGTCATAGCTCTAATGCTAGAGGCAAATACGAATCTAACTTGGAGGGATGTTCAACACATTCTGGTTAGAACTTCGAGAGTAGTTGATTCGAATGATGATTCGTGGGAAGTAAATGGTGCTGGCCATATGATTTCTCATAAGTATGGTTTTGGAGCCGTGGATGCTGGATATGCAGTAAGTATGGCTAATAATTGGACAGTAATTCCTAGTGAAATAAACGTCTCTTACGGGCCTTTCTCTCCAAATATTAGTATTCCAGATGGAGAAAATAACTGGACAGAGTACGATATTTTTGTTGATACTGACTTGAATTTGGAATCTGTAGAGTTGATGGTGGATATAGACCATTCAAGTAGAGGAGAATTGGATATAGTTCTAGAATCTCCTTCGGGAAAAGAGTCTTGGTTAGCAGAAAATCATGCTGACTCTGGTAATGACTATGATAATTGGATTTTTGGAACTGTTCATCACTGGGATGAATCATCTAGAGGAAATTGGAAATTAAAAATCAGAGATACGGATCTTTCTAATTTTGGAACATTAAATGAATTAGAATTAATTCTACATGGCGTCATGAACATGTCAGACTTCGATTTAGATGGGGAAATTGACTTCTATGATTTGGACGATGACAATGATGGTTACAATGACGATGTCGATGCATTCAGCTTAGATCCAAATGAGTGGGCTGACAACGATATGGATGGATATGGTGACAATGTAGACATGGATGATGACAAT
>Ga0115011_10000423_pt1 | contig 34630 bp, 34 predicted proteins | sample TroAtlMetagenome_2_FD_88705 | JGI IMG/M metagenome (GOLD analysis project Ga0115011, IMG submission 88705) | Marine eukaryotic phytoplankton communities from Atlantic Ocean - Tropical Atlantic ANT8 Metagenome | ecosystem: Environmental > Aquatic > Marine > Oceanic | place: Tropical Atlantic... | reverse complement strand
GGATAAGAGCTTCGTTGGCGCATGTAACTCCTGGCGATAAGGGCAATCGCGTCCGCGAAAAAATAGACGGACACCATCGCCCTTAAAGCTGGAGTTCAAAAGGTGTGTTCACCGGACGCTTACGTTTATTGTGGGTTGCGTAGGGAATGTCTGACGTATTCAGCCGCTGCAAGATTTCGCCAAGCTCAACATGATTAGACAGGCTCATAGCTTGGTCAGGACGCCACTTCGGCTTGAATCCAGGGCGCTGCATGTACTGAATCGCATTCTTGCTCGAGCCGTAGGAGGTCCCTGGACGAGGTTTACGCTTGATGCCCGCAGCTTGGCGCGCTGGGCTTGAGAACTGCTGCGTATAGTCGCTAGTGCTGCCTTGCCAATCATTCAGACTCTGAGGTATCAGTTTTGGCATGGACTCGATCACTGCCCCTATTTCCTCCAGCAATTGCTTGTTGGTACTGATCAGATGGGGCACCGCCTCACCCGGTACATAGAGTCCGCCCCACGCCGGTCGCAACAAATGTAGTCCGTTGCGCTCCAGCCAAGCGCAGCGACGTTCTACCACCTCCGGCTCGGCCACATGGCCGTAGGGCTCGTCCAGAACTATCCACGGCCCTGACGGATAAAGCCATCGCGAGATATGGTCGTGCTGAGGTAACCCCTCAATGACCTGCATTTTTTTCCGCTGGATCCTGGTCGTCGCCGGCTGCAGTCCGGTAGCTTCCATGAACTGTAACGTCAGCGCCGCCCGGTACAGTAGTTCGCGTGCTCGCGCTTGTGAGTTCACATTCGGGCGCATCTCTAGGTGGTCATCGCACTCTATGAAGAACGCTTCAAGATTGCGTGCAGAGCTACACTGATGTCTTTGCAGAATCGACAACAATGGTTTGGGCAGTTCGACCTGTAATGTTTCCAACCCAGCAGTAATTGGCTTCGTCGACGCATCACGCCAATATGCGGACAAGTAGATGCTGAAGGAACTTCGCAGCGGCTGATCGTTCGCGCTCCTGCATTCCAATACACGCCGCGCATGGTGATAGTTCTGATAACCGCAGATTTCAGCGGCGCGATCTAGTGCTTGGATGTGGGGGATGCCATCTTGCTTACCGATGGCTTTAGCCAATCGTTTGATACCGGGCAGAGTTGAGGGCAAAGCGGAATTCGAATGGTGGCGCATGGTATTTCTCCTAGCCCCTATAAGCACACGCCACCCGCCTACGCTGCTAAGGGGCCACGGAAAAAAACTTGGCCTTGAGCTGATATCGCCGAGGGTAGTGCCGTTTCCAGCTGTCACTGACGGGTGAGGTGCGCCTACCCAGCGCTCCTATAATCTAGCAACGGGGCAGAGCCAATGCAAGGCCAAGCAGTTGTAGGTCAACGCCACGCTGTCGCTAACGGCTCATACGCAGTCATTTAATCAAGAATTCTGGGGTTTTGGCTGCCTAAGTAGAGAGGAAGTGCATTGTTTGCATAATTATTGCTTGTATTAAGCATGATGATGTGTACTACTTGTCCCAAGTCCCGGGACTTGGGACAAGTGGAGCGAGGTTGAAATGAAAGGTCAAGATATAGGTGTGCTCCTCAAGCTGGTTTGCCTGCAGCGACACGAATCGCACGGGAAGGCTTTGGCCGCCTGGCCGCATGACTGGAAAGACTGGCAGGGTATTGGAGAGGATCCGCTGGGCGCAACTGAAGAAGAACTGGACCCGGATGCTGGAATCATCAGTCTCTCACGTTATACGGCCCGCTCTCTGGAGGTGCAGACTGGCATCAGCAAGACACAGATAAATCGATCGCTAAAGCACTGCATGGAAATTGGTCTGGCCCGTAACGACCGCAAGCTAAATGTCCCTAGAGCCAATACCAAGGCGCTGTTAGAGTTCATCATCTACGGTTTGAAGTACGTTTTCCCCGCTCGACCAGGCGAACTGACTCGCGGCATTTCGACCAGCTTTGCTGCACCAGTGCTGGCCAACCAGCTACTCAGTGCTGGGGAGCACTTGCTGGTTTGGTCCTACGCACGCGGTAATACCATGGGTATGAAGGTCGAACCCCTGTTCAAGACGGCGCCCGACGCAGCGAGAAGGGACCCGGAAATGTACGCGCTACTCGCATTGGTCGATGCAATACGCCTCGGCCAGCCACGGGAAAGCAACTTGGCAGCAAAAAACCTACAAGAGCGCCTGGAGTTTGGATGACCGTATTCAATGTTCTGCAAAACATGCTCAAAGAGGTTGCCAAAGCTCTCGGGCCCGACATGTGCAGGCAGATGACCTTTGTGGGTGGTTGTACCACCGGCCTGTTGCTGACCGATGATTTCACCCGCGAACAAGTTCGAAGTACGGAAGACGTCGATCTGATTGTGCATGTCCTGGGACCGATAGAATTCGGCCGCTTACAAGAGCGGCTTTACGAACGGGGCTTTCGGCTCAGCCCGGCCGACGAAGGAGATGACCTACCGATCTGTGCAATGAAGCTGGGGGAATTGCGCGTCGATTTTATGCCAGATAACGACACACTCGGGTTCAGCAATCGTTGGTACAAGGACGCAATGGCCACTGCAACGCCATATGAGCTAGATGCGGAAATCACCATCAACCTCGTCAGCCCCGTCTACTTTGTTGCCACGAAACTGGAAGCCTGGAATGGACGCGGACGCGGAGATGCGCTATCCAGTCGAGACATTGAGGACATTCTCAACCTGGTCGACGGGCGCCCCGAGTTGCTCGGCGAAATTCAGAGCGCCAACGTCGAGGTCATTAGTTACATCAGCCACGAAGTCGCCAAGCTATTGGACGACAAAAATTTCCAGTATGCAGTAAGCGCCCAGTCCGGAGGCGATTCAGGTCGCGAGGACCTGCTGTTCGAGCGGCTAGAGTCACTGGCCGGAGTCCGGTCTTGATGCAAATTGACTGGAGCAGCCAGCAAGGGCGGCGGACGCGAAGCAACAATGACGCCGCTGCTGTCGGACACAAGGGTCACCACTTTCTGGCGATCTTGGTGGATGCTGCCGAGAAGGGCAATGGCCAGGCCTTGGCGCGATACTGGGCCCAAATCATTGTCAGGAATGCTCTTTCCGCCGACGAGCCGCCGAGTACAACTAGCCTGATCGATGTGATGCGTGCCGAACAGCGAAAGCTGCGCTATCAGCATCTGCATGCCATCGCCAGTTACTGCTGTGCCCTCGTCGACCTGCAACAGCAGCAGCTATATCTCTTGCATGTGGGTGACTGTCGGGCTGGCATCCGCCAAGATAGTGGTCATATCGATTGGCTGACCCGTCCTCATGATCTGAGCCAGCAGGCCATCTGGCCGGCCTCATACACAGAAGCTTCACAATACCGCAATATATTGACCCGCTCCCTGAATGCAAAGCACTTCTACGAACCAGAATGCCAGGACATTCCTTTGCCGGCGGCTGCCAGTTTGGTGCTATGCAGCGATGGCTACTGGTCCGAACATCTGCAACTGGGTATTGCCCTGCAAGACGTAGAGGACGACACAAGTATCTTGGCTATGAAGCCAAACATGCCTGCTGGCGTCTCAATGAACAGCGACGGGCTTTTCATCATTTAGGTATAAGCTAAATCGAATCACCCAATCATCGGACGAAGCAAACTCAGTCTGCGGGCAAAAAAAGATCAGTGTTAATTCATCAGTCAGCTTTGGGTGCCGAAGGCTAGAACGACTCAGCGCGCTCCGCCAGCATCTACATAGCGGTCACCAGAGTAGAGCGAAGAGATGAGGCTCCCGACACTAATAATTGGAGCGCAGTATTAAAGCCTGACCTTAAAAGAAGGAAGGTTTTATGCTTAATAAATATCTAGTCGTTGCTGTTGCATGTTTAAGTCTCGCGGGCTGCAAAGGTGATTTTGACGGTAGCTATGCAGGAGATAATGGCATGGGTACCTACGCCGTTATGACTGTGAACGGAAACAGCGCTCGGATCGAATCTATCGGCCGGATGAGAGGTGACATCAAGTGGGCCGATGATTTCGATGCAGATGTCCGGGAGGGAAAGCTGGTTCTTTCAAACGGCCCTGTTGTTTTCGTCTATGGTCTGGGCGTCGATGAAGAAAGCCTGGATTGCCTGAGCAAAAGCTGTCAGGGGTTTGCTGGTCTAGGCGCGGCCGGAATGCCAAGAACCTGGAAGCAATTCACACCCTCAAAAGGTACAAAATAGGTACAGCAAAAAGGTACAGTAGCGGTACAGTGCCCAGTTTTTGCGATCTCGGAAAAACTCGTGAAAACCAAGCATAAACAACTAGTTAACCCTATTGTACCCTTGGCAATACTAGCCTAGACTTTACGGGCCTTGGCGTAACATCTAGCGACTTGTAATCAGTAGGTCCCGAGTTCGACTCTTGGTGCCGGCACCACAACATAGAAGGCCTGCGAGAAATCGCAGGCCTTTTTTGTGCTTGTGTACGTACAAAAACGCGTACAAACAGGCCGTTGAGTAAGGAGACGGGCTGGCATCCTCGCTATGCTCTGCGCAGTCCTCCTTCACCACCAGCCAGCGAAACGTCGCTGCCTACACGATAGCCCGGGTTATCGCGTCGCTCCTATGCCGTGCAGGCTTTGGCACGCACTGCTTGGTCGTTGCTTCCTGCGCATTAAATCATCATCGCTCGCCAACTTTTCCTCCAATCGTTGTGCGCATCTGTTTGTGGATGCCACCCCGCCGGCGTCTGCCTGCTGGCAATCGCCAGGGCCTCCGGTAGCGAGGCGGGAAGCATGGGGCCGTGGCCAAGCTCGGGGAATTGCTTCCAGTGCACACGGAGGCCGGGCTGGTCGGCCAGGTTTTGCACGGTGGCCATAAAGGCGTGGCTGCCTTGCTGCTTGAGGCGGGTGACCTCGGCGGCGTCCATCTGCTCGGTGATGCGTACCTCGTTGCTGCCCCGTGCCAACCAGATATCGGCCTCTGCGTTGCTGTTTGTCAGGTACTGTTGCAGCACGCCGTCATGCCAGTACACCGCCGGGCTGACCGGGATGTAGCGGGTGAAACTGCTGCTTGGCTGGGTCATGGCGTAGAGTGCGAACAGGCCGCCAAAGGAGTGGCCCCAGAGGCTTTGTTGTCTGCTGTCCAGGCTGACGCGGCGAGCCACTTCGGGCTTGATGCGCTGCTCCAGCAAACGGAGAAAGGCCTCGGCGCCGCCGCCCAGCCGGTCGGGGCGCAGCGGGTCGGCAATCAGGCCTTCGCCCGGCCCGGCCGGGGTGTAGTCGCGCTGGCGGGCGACTACGTCGAATAGCAGGTCGGTGTCGTAGCCGACCATCACCAGCACCGGTCTGTGCTCGGCGGGCAGCGCGCTGAGCCAGTCTTCACGCAGGTGGTGCAGAGCGGCGTTGCCATCCAGCAGGGTCAGCGACGGGTAGCCGCCGGCTGGCGCCGGGCTGCGTGGTATGCCCAGCCAGATGCGGTAATGACGCTCGCCGTCTGCCGAGTCCAGGCGAAAATCCTCAAAGCGGTACAGGCTCGAGTCGCGATCGGCCAGGGTATTGCCCATGGTGCGGGTCAGATCCGGGCGAGCCTGGGCGAGGCCGGGCAGGGCGCTGGTGGCGAGCAGAGCTTGGATGAACTGGCGGCGGGACAGGGGCATACGGCTGAGTACTCTGTGTCTGTTGCGGCAGGTGGCCACGTTAGCAGGTTTTGCCGTCTGGGTGCCTGTGTGAGGCGTTGAGCCGCCTGGTGATTGCCAAGCCTGTGCGCTCGGCGCAAGAATGGAGTCAGCCGTTGCGACCGGACTGGTCGTATCTATCCCAACGCCGACGTTTGTCTGGTCGGCGTTTGCCAAGGAAGCCTCGCATGACAAGACCCAACGTAATCAATGCATCGGTCAGCCCCAAAGGCAGCCTGGAAACCCTCTCCCAACGTGAAGTGCAGCAACTCGGCAAGGTCGGCTCCGGTGGCCTGCATCAGCTGTTTCGTCAGTGTGCGCTGGCGATTCTCAACACCGGCGCGCGCGTCGATAACGCCAAGACCATTCTTGAGGCTTACGCCGATTTTGAAGTGCAGATTCACCAGCAGGATCGCGGTGTGCGGCTGGAGTTGATCAACGCCCCGGCTGATGCCTTTGTCGACGGCGAAATGATCGCCAGTACCCGGGAAATGCTGTTCAGCGCGCTGCGCGACATCGTCTATACCGAAAGCGAGCTGGGCGGCCCGCGGATTGATCTTGAGAGCTCCGCCGGCATCACCGACTACGTCTTCCATCTGCTGCGCAACGCGCGCACCCTGCGCCCCGGGCTGGAACCGAAGATGGTGGTGTGCTGGGGCGGGCACTCGATCAGCATCGAGGAGTACAAGTACACCAAGAAGGTCGGGCACGAACTGGGCCTGCGCAATCTCGACATCTGTACCGGCTGCGGGCCGGGGGTGATGAAAGGTCCGATGAAGGGCGCAACCATTGCCCATGCCAAGCAGCGCGTCCTGGAGGGGCGCTACCTGGGCATCACCGAGCCCGGCATCATCGCCGCTGAAGCGCCTAACCCGATCGTCAACGAACTGGTGATCATGCCCGACATCGAGAAGCGCCTGGAGGCTTTTGTGCGGGTTGGTCACGGCATCATCATCTTCCCGGGCGGTGCCGGCACGGCGGAGGAATTTCTCTACCTGCTCGGCATTCTGATGCACCCGGACAATCGTGATTTGCCGTTTCCGGTCATCCTCACCGGCCCGCGCAGTGCCGAGGCCTATCTGCAGCAACTGCATGCCTTTGTCGGTGAAACCCTCGGTGCGCAGGCGCAGCAGCACTATCGCATCATCATTGACGACCCGACCGAAGTCGCACGCTGCATGGCCGCCGGTCTCAAGGAGGTGGAGCGGTTCCGGCGCGAGCGCAACGATGCCTTCCACTTCAACTGGCTGCTGCACATCGAGGAAAGTTTCCAGCGTCCGTTCGACCCGACCCACGCCAACATGGAGGCGCTGCAGCTGACGCTGGATGTGCCGCCGCACGAACTGGCAGCGAATCTGCGCCGGGCGTTTTCCGGGATCGTTGCGGGCAACGTCAAGGACAAGGGTATTCGTCTGATCGAGGAGCACGGGCCGTACCGCATTCACGGCGACCCGCGCATCATGCAGCCGCTGGATGCGCTGCTGCAGGCCTTTGTCGATCAGCACCGGATGAAGCTGCCCGGCGGTGCCGACTACGAGCCGTGTTACCGCGTGGTCAGCTGAAGCAGGAGGTGCCTCGCCGTCAATGCGGCGAGGCACCCGGTGTCAGACCGGCTGACAATAGCGACGCTGGAAATATACCAGGCCGTCGCCGCTGTCGCGTTGGCGGATCGCCAGAATCTCGCAGATCAGAACGTCGTGGCTGCCGGCGGCAACCCGGTTGCTGATGCGGCAATCGAAGTTGATCAGCGCGTCGTCCAGCATTGGGGCACCGCTGATGTCGGTGCTCCAGTCGGCGCTGGCGAAGCGTTCATCCATCGCCGTTTTGCCGCCGAACAGGTTGGACAGCGCCTGCTGATCGCAGGTCAGCGTGTTCACGCACAGATGGTCGTTGGTCTGAAAGATGTCGTACACCGATGCGCTGCGGTTGAGGCAGACCAGCAGGCTTGGCGGCTCGTCCGACACGCTGCACACGGCGGTGGCGGTGAAGCCGGCGCGGCCGGCAGGGCCATCGGTGGTGACCACGTTGACGGCTGACGCCAGCACCGACATGGCGTTGCGGAAGGCGTCCTTGGTGACCGGGGCGGGCATGGGTTCCACTATCTTGGCTGCGAGCATGACGGGCTCCTTCAGGTGAGAATGCAGGCCTTGGAATAGGCCAGGCGCGGCAGACGGTCGAACACCTTGCTGCTGTCGCCGTAGCCGAGGTTGATCAACAGATTGGACTTCCAGTGGCTGTCGCTGAAAAACGCGGCGTCCAGTGCCTTGGCGTCAAAGCCGGACATCGGCCCGGTATCCAGGCCCAGGCTGCGGGCGGCCATGATGAAGTAGGCGGCCTGCATCGAGCTGTTACGGAAGGCAGTTTCGTAAATCATCTCCGGGCTGCCGGTGAACCAGCTGCGTGCGTCCGCATGCGGGAACAGCTCAGGCAGGGCGTCGTAGAAGCGCGAGTCATAGGCGACGATCACGGTGACCGGCGCGCTCATGGTCTTCTCCAGATTGCCGGATGACAGGCACGGCTTGAGCATCTCCTTGCCCTGACGGGTGCGCACGAACACGAAGCGTGCCGGGCTGCAGTTGGCCGAGGTCGGACCCATTTTGGTCAGGTTGTAGATGGTTTCCAGCAGGCTGTCGGGCACCGGCTGGTCGAGCCAGCCGTTGTGGCTGCGGGCCTCGGTGAACAGCTGTGCCAAGGCGGTTTGATCCAATGGTTCGTACATGGTTGCCCTCACTCAGGCGGCGTATTCGGTGTCGTGAATGACGCTGGCAAGAAAGCACTTGAGCGTCGTATTGATGGTGTCCGGGCAGGTCACGCTGGAGGCGTGGCCGCCATAGTCAAAGCATTCCAAGCGGGCGTTCGGCAGTTGCTCGGCAAGCTCTCGCGAGCACTGCCAGGGCACCAGCATGTCGTCGCGGTTGGCGATCAGCAGCGTTGGCTGACGGACCCCGGCCAGCGCCTGTGCGTCCGGCGCAAACGCCAGCAGAGCGGCAATGCGGCGCAGCAGGTTGTCGGTCGGCGGAAAGCCCGCCACGTGCCTGCGGTCGTCGATTTGCAACTGCTCGATGTTGGCGGCAATCCAGTCCGGCGGGTAGAGAAACAGCGCCTGCGCCTCGACATAGGCAGCCGGCCCGCTGCCGGCCAGCAATTGCTTGCGTACCGAGAAGCAGCGCGCGGTGTGCGGGCTGACCCGCGACCAGGCGTTCATCAGCGTCAGGCTGCGCAGCCCCGGCGCCTGCTGCATGGCCAGCGCCAGCCCGACCAGACCACCGAGGGCATGACCGATCAGGTGATAGTCGCCGATGCCGTGGCTGGCGAGCAGCGTGCGCAACTCGCTGGCCATGGCGTCGATGCTGTAGTCGGCGGGCAGTGCAGCTGGGCTCTTGCCGGTGCCGAGCTGGTCGTACAGCACCACGCGGTAGTCGCTGGTCAGTGCGTCCAGTTGCGGCATCCAGAAATGCGCCGCGCCGCCGAGCCCCGAGCTGAATACCAGCGTCGGGGCGTCGGCATCACGCCGGCCGTGGATTTCGATATGCATCACGGCCACGGCCTCAGCCGACGTGGGCAATGCTGGCGATTTCGATCAGCGCGTCCGGTTTGACCAGGCCGCACTGGATGCAGTAACGCGCCGGCTTTTCGCCCGGGAAGTACTCGGCGTAGACGGTGTTGATGGCGGCGTAATCGCTCCAGTCGCGCAGCATGATCATGTTGAAGGTGACGTCATCCATGGTGCCGCCGGCTTCCTCGACCACACCCTTGATGGTTTCCAGCACGTGACGGGTTTGCGCTGCCGCATCGCCAACGTGCACCACGTTGTTGTCCTTGTCGAAGGGCAGGGTGCCGGAAACATACACAATGCCATCGGCCATCGAGCCCGGAACGTAGGGGGCCAGCGGTTTGCCGGTGCCGGCGGGGAGTACGGTTTGCTTGCTCATGCGGATGCTCCTTGAGTAACGGGCTTGGTCAGGGCATTACAGAAGTCGTCGACGGTGCTGACCCAGCCAAAGAAGGTTTCGATGTTGTACAGCGAGGCCTGCTGGACGAATTCCGGGCCGGCCTGATGGGTGGCGTCGGCCAGCACCACGCCGAAGTATTCGAGGAAGAAGCCGTCGCGCAGGGTGGATTCCACGCAGACGTTGGTGGCGATGCCGGTAAACACCAGATTGCGGATGCCGCGGGCGCGCAGCAGACTGTCGAAGGCGGTGTTGAAGAAGCCGCTGTAGCGCGGTTTCGGCACCACAAGGTCGCCCGGTTGCGGTTGCAGGGCGTCGACCAGATCGTAGTCCCAGGTGCCCTTGGCCAGAAGCTTGCCCTGCAGCTCCGGATTCTTGCGCATGGTTTTCAGCGCGTTGGACTTGTGCCAGTTCGGCGAGCCGGGGCCGCCGGCTTCGGCGTACTCGCTGTCCCAGCCGTTCTGGAAGAAGATTACCTGCACGCCAGCGGCGCGGGCCGCTTCGATGGCGCGGGCGATCTGTTCGATCACCGGCCCGGTGCTGGAGACATCAAAGCCGGCCAGATCCAGATAGCCGCCCTTGGTCGAGTAGGCGTTCTGCATGTCGACCACGATCAGTGCGGTCTCGCCGCTGTTGATCGCCAGCGACTCGGGGCGCGCGGGCAGAATCACATCGGTCGGGTTGTTGCGTACCGGTGCATGACCGACAACAGGTTTGGTCAGGCTGTTCATCACGCAGTCTCCAGCAGCTCGTTAACGTGTTGGCGGCTCTTCATCAGCGGCTGGATCTTGCTGCCGAAGTCTTCGATGCCCTTGATGAAGTCGTCGAAGGTCAGCATCACGCCGCTGTTGCCGGGCACGGTGGCGACTTCGTCGAGCATGCGCGCAACGTTTTCGTAGGAACCCACCAGAGTGCCCATGTTGATGTTCACGGCGGAGGTCGGATCGGCCATCTGGCGGATGTTGGTGTCGCCCTTGGACTTGGTGTCGGCGGCGCCCTGTTCGCCCAGCCAGGCGATGGCTTCGTGGTCGGCGCCGTCCTTGTAGTGCTCCCAGCGGGCGCGGGCGGCTTCGTCGGTTTCATCGGCGATGATCATGAACAGCGCGCAGGAGGTGACGTCGCGGCCGCTTTCTGCGGTGGCCTTGACCAGTCGTTCGACGGTCGGCGCGAAGGCAGTTGGCGTGTTGACGCCCTTGCCGAAGCAGAAGTTGTAGTCGGCGTACTTGGCGGTGAAGGCCATGCCGGCCTCGCTCTGCCCGGCGCAGATGACCTTCATGTCGGCCTGGGGTTTCGGGCTGACGCGGCAGTCGTCCATCTGGAAGTGTTCGCCCTTGAAGTCGCTGCGACCGGTGGTCCACAGGTCGCGCAGCACGGTGGCGTACTCACCGAGATAGTCGTAGCGGTTGGCAAAGAACTCATCACCCGGCCACAGGCCCATCTGGCTGTATTCCGGCTTCTGCCAGCCGGTCACCAGGTTGACGCCGAAGCGGCCGTTGGAGATCGAATCGATGGTAGAGGCCATGCGCGCGACGATCGCTGGCGGCAGGGTCAGGGTGGCGGCGGTGGCGAACAGCTGGATGCGCTCGGTCACGGCGGCCAGGCCGGCCATCAGGGTGAAGGACTCGAGGTTGTGTTCCCAGAACTCGGTCTCGCCGCCGAAGCCGCGCAGCTTGATCATCGACAGTGCGAATTCGAAGCCGTAGTGCTCGGCGCGTTGCACGATGGCTTTGTTCAGATCAAAGGTCGGCATGTACTGCGGCGCGTTCTTGGAGATCAGCCAGCCGTTGTTACCGATCGGGATGAAGATACCTACATTCATTGGATTGCACTCCGTGGTCCATTTGTTCAGAAGGTCGGCGTATACGGCCGGCCGCTGAACTGGAAAAAGCACAATCCAGGCCATGTTTTTTTTATTGATTTAAATCAATGGTTTGTGTGGTTTGATTGGTTTAGGTTAGACCGTTTAGTCCGAATTAGAGCACTTGGTTTGTGCATGCGACTCTGTTTTGGGGCCCATTTTGGGGCTTGAGTTGGACTGTGTTACCAAGGGTAGAATGCGACCACCAAGGATTAAGGCTGCCCCTCCAGTGAGCAAACAAATACAGCGTCCCGCAACACCTGCAAAGAAGCCCAAGGCGCGCAGCCGGGTGCCCAGCGAGGCGACGCTGAACCGCCGCAAGCGGCTGATGGAGACCAAGCGCAGCGCTATCATGGAGGCGGCGCTGGATGTGTTCTCGCGCTATGGGCTGCACGGCACCAGTCTTGATCAGGTTGCCAGTCAGGCCGATGTATCCAAGACCAACCTGCTGTATTACTTTGCTTCCAAAGAAGACCTGTACATCAATGTGCTGCGTCAGTTGATGGATGTCTGGCTGAGCCCGCTCAAGGCGTTCAGCGTCGAGCAGGACCCGGCCGAGGCGATTGGCGATTACCTGCGCGTGAAGCTGGAACTGTCACGTGATCATCCGGCTGAGTCCCGGCTGTTCTGTCTGGAGGTCATTCAGGGGGCGCCGCTGTTGTTGGGCGAGTTGCAGGGCTCGTTGCGTGATATCGTCGAATCCAAGGTCAGCGTCATCAATGCCTGGATCGAGGCCGGTAAGCTGGCACCGGTCGAGCCGCATCATCTGATCTTTTCGCTCTGGGCCATGACCCAGCACTACGCCGACTTTCGTACCCAGGTTGAGGCCGTCTCTGGTCGTACCTTGGAAGACCCGGCCTTCTTTGCCGAGACGCTGACCAATCTCAAGGCATTGGTGTTGCAGGGCGTCTGTCCGCGTTCTTGATGTAGATCAATATCTCCGCCCCTTTTTTGGGCTAAACGCACAAACCGAGTGCTCTAGATCAGACCGTTTGTTCCAAAATAAGCGGTCGGTTTTCATTATCTATCTGTTTTTTAAGAAAAAACACTTTTTGGCATAGTTGCTGCAAACGTCTCCGCTGATTGGAAAATGGCGCGTTGAATACTTCTCGCGTCGCTTCTTCTGCTCAGTGCTCTCGCTGAGCTCCATTTGGAGGAAACGGTTGTATGACGCTTCAATACGTTCCCATTATCGACCTTGGTCCCTATTTCGGCGGGACTGCCGAGGGTAAAGCTGAGGTGGCCAAAGCGGTCAACCAGGCCTGTCGCGACATCGGCTTTTTGGTGATTACCGAGCACCAGATTCCCAAGGAATTGATCGAGCGGGTCTATGCCTTGACTTCACAGTTCTTTGATCTGCCGATGGCCGAAAAGCGCAAGGCGGACCGTCCGCGTCCGGACATGGTCCGCGGTTACAGCGCGGTTGCCGAAGAAAGCCTGTCCTACTCGATGGAAGAGGCGGCGCCGGGCGATCTCAAGGAATCCTTCTCGATCGGCCCGACCGATGTACCGGCCGAGCCCTACTACTCCGAAGCCATGGCCGGCCCGCACTTCGCGCCGAATGTCTGGCCCGCTGACCTGCCCGGATTTCAACAGGCCTATGCCGAGTATTTCGAGGCCATGGGCGATCTGGCCCGCACGCTGATGCGCATCTTCGCGCTGGCGCTGGCACTGCCGGAAACCTTCTTCGACGACAAGATCGACAAGCACATCAGCATGTTCCGCAGCCTGCGTTATCCGCACCTGAAAGAGGGTATCGAGGAAGGCCAGCTGCGCGCCGGTGCGCACACCGACTACGGCAGCCTGACCATCGTCAAGCCCGACGGCGCGCAGGGTGGTCTGCAGGTCTGCAACCGCGACGGTGAGTGGGTCGATGTGCCTTATGTGGAAGACGGCTTCGTGGTCAACATCGGTGACCTGATGATGCAGTGGACCAACGACCAGTGGATCTCGACCTTGCACCGGGTGATCAATCCGCCGGAAGACGCTGCCGGTGATCAGCAGCGCCAGTCGCTGGTGTTCTTCCATCAGCCCAACTACGACGTGATGGTCGAGTGTCTGCCGAGCTGCCTGGCCGAGGGCGAGACGCCGCGGTATGCACCGGTCAGCTCCGGCGATCACCTTAAGTCCAAGTTCGTCCGTCAGACGACCTTTGGCGGCAGCAAGGTGGCCTGATATGAGCAAACTCTCCTACGTCAACGTATTCGCCCGCGACATCGAAGCGCTCAGCGGGTTCTACCAGCGGGTGTTCGACTTTCCGGAAGTGGAGGCGATTCGCTCGCCGATCTTTGTCGGTCTGGATGCGGGCACCTGCTGCATCGGCTTCAACGCGCCGGATGCCTACGAGCTGCTGCATCTGGCCGAGCACTCCGACACCCGCGGTTGCAAGTTTCTGCTCAACATCGACGTCGACAGCCCCGCCGAGGTCGACCGCATGGTGCCGATCGCCGTCGAGGCGGGCGCCACTCTGATCAAGCCGCCGTATACCACCTATTACAACTGGTATCAGGCGGTGCTGATGGATCCGGAAGGCAACGTGTTCCGTATCAACCACATGATGTAGTCACACCACCTGATCGCAAGAAGGACTTTGGCAATGAAAAAACTGATTGCGGGCGCCGTATGCGCCCTGGCGGCCTGCGGCCTGCCGACCCTGGCTGCTGCCGAGGAAGGCGGCTTTACCCTGACTGGCCCGGCGAAGATCGCCATGCTCTACATCAGCCCACGCAACGACGGTGGCTGGACCCAGGCGTTCGACGAGGCGCGTCAGCGTCTGGAAGGCGAAATCGGCCAGAAGATTCAGTACGTGGAAAGCGTGCCGGAAACCGCCTCGGCGATCAAACCGACCGTTGAGCGGCTGATCCAGCGTGGCGCCAACATCATCATCGGCACCGCGTTCGGTTACTCCGACACCTTCAAGGAACTGGCCGACAAGTACCCGGAAGTGGCCTTCCTGAATGGCTCCGGCACCACCAATTCGCACAACCTGGAATCCTTCTACGGTCGTACCTACGAGAGCCAGTACCTGTGCGGCATGGCGGCAGGCGCTGCGTCTGAAACCGGCAAACTGGGCTTCGTTGCCGCCAACCCCTTCGGTCAGGTGAACTGGACCGTCAACGCCTTCGCCATGGGCGCCCAGCAGATGAATCCGGATGCCACCGTCACCGTGATCTACACCGGCGCCTGGAACGACCCGGTCAAGGAGCGCGCGGCGGCGACAGCGCTGATCGATCAGGGCGCTGACGTCATCGGCCAGCACGTGGACAGCCCGACTCCGCAGATCGTTGCCCAGGAGCGCGGCGTCTATGGCACCGGCCACCACCGTGACATGAGCGAGTTCGCCCCCGAAGCCACCGTCTGTTCCTCGGTCTGGGTCTGGGATCGCTTCCTGGCACCGGAGCTGAAGAAAATCATGGCCGGCAACTGGGTACCGGCTGAACACGGTGCGCTGCTGTCGATGGAGCAGGGCGGTACCGACGTCTCCTGCTGCGGCAAGGGTATCGACGAGGAAGAGAAAGCCAAGATCATGGCCGCCCGTGAGGAGCTGCTGAATGGCGAGAAACTGATCTACGCCGGCCCGATCTCTGACCGTGACGGCAACGTCAAAGCGGCGGAAGGTGAAGCGCTGTCCGACGGTGAACTCTGGTCCATGGACTGGTTCGTCAAGGGAGTGATTACCCAGCAATGAGTAACCCGAACGCGATCCGGCTGGACAGCGTAAGCAAGTCGTTTGACGGCTTCAAGGCGCTGTCCGAAGCCTCCTTCACCGCACGCTGGGGCGAAGTGCATGCCCTGCTGGGCGAGAACGGAGCGGGCAAGTCGTCCCTGATGAACATCGCCGCAGGGCTGTATGCGCCGGAAACCGGATCGCTGTTCATCGACGACAACCCGGTTCGTCTGAAGGGGCCGCTCGATGCCGCAGCACAGGGTATCGGCATGGTGCACCAGCATTTCAAGCTGGTGAAACCCTTCACCGTGGCAGAAAACATTCTGCTCGGTCTTCGTCACCTGCAGGCCGGTACCTACCGGCAGCGGCTGGCTCAGACCGCCGAGCAGATCACCGCCATGGCCGCCAGCCTGGGGTTCAGCATCGAACCCCACGCGCGGGTGGATCAACTGTCGGTGGCCGAGCAGCAACGGGTCGAGATTCTCAAGGTGCTGCTGGCCGGTGCCCGCATTCTGATTCTCGATGAACCCACCGCGGTACTGACCGATGCGGAAGCAGAAAACCTGCTGACCACGGTCCAGAATTTCGCGCATCAGGAAGGTGCTGCCGTCATCCTGGTGACCCACAAAATGAATGATGTCATGCGCTACGCCGATCAGGTGACGGTGATGCGCACAGGCTCAACCGTTGCCAGCCTCAAGCCGCAGACCGTGTCGGTCGGTGAGCTGGTCAAGTTGACCGTTGGCGATGCGCCGACTCCACCGCAGATTCCATCCAGCCGAGACGCGGGCGAGGTCAAGCTGGCGGTGCGTGATCTGCGCTCCAGCAGCGACGCGCCGGTGCTGCGCGGTGTCAATCTTGAGCTGCGCGCTGGCGAGATTTACGGCATCGCCGGGGTTGGCGGTAACGGCCAGAGCGAACTGGCCGGCGCGCTGATGGGCCTGCCCGAGCCGGTGTCCGGCGAGATGGAACTGGTCGGTGAAGGTGATCTCAACAGCCTCAGCGCGGCCCGTCGCCGCGAGCTGGGCATCGCCTGCATCCCGGCCGACCGCTACAGCTCGGCGCTCGCCGCGCCACTGTCGATCAGCGACAACTTTGCCATGGGCGATGTGCACAGCGGTCGCTACGGGCCGTTCTGGTTCCTGCGCCGCAAGCGGATTGAAGCCGACACCGCCGCCGCAGTCGCCGAGTTTGATGTGCAGGGCGTGCGCTCGCTGCAACAGAAGGCGGCGCTGCTGTCTGGCGGCAACGCGCAGAAGCTGGTGATTGCCCGCGAGTTTGCCCGCACGCCGCAACTGGTCATCGTCCATAGCCCCAGCCGCGGGCTGGATGTGCGCGCCACCCTGGCGGTGCACGAGCGGCTGCGCAGCGCCCGTGATGCCGGCGCTGCGGTGCTGCTGATCAGTGAAGACCTGGACGAAGTGATGGCGCTGGCAGACCGCATTGGCGTGATGTCGGCAGGACGTATCATCGGCGAGTTTGCCCAGCCGGCGGACCGCCAGGCAATCGGGCAGGCCATGGTGAATCATGTTTGATACAACGAATTTTCAACCGCTGCTGGCGCGCCGCTATACCCTGGAAGTACGCCAGCAGATGGCCTGGTACTGGCAGGCGCTGGTCATCGCGCTGGCGCTGCTGGTCGGCATGCTGATCTCGGCGGTGATTCTGGTCAGCGCCGGGGTGCCGGCCGGTGAGCTGCTCAACGAGTTTGTCATCCTCACCCTGTTCGACAGCCAGAGTCTGCGTGCGGTGCTGTTCCAGGCCGCGCCGCTGATCATGGTCGGCCTGGCGGGCTGTCTGGCGTTTCGTGCGCGGTTCTGGAACCTCGGACTGGAAGGCCAGATGATCTGGGGCGCGATTGGCGCGACCGCCGTTTCACTGTTCGAGATCGGGCCGCCGTCACTGCGTCTGCCGCTGATGATGGTGTGCGCCATGGCCTGCGGCCTGCTCTGGGCGCTGGCGCCGGTGCTGCTCAAGCTGCACCTGAAGGTCAACGAGATTATCTCGACGCTGATGCTCAACTACATCGCGCTCAACTTCCTGCTGCATCTGGTCTACGGCAGCTGGAAGGACCCGCGTGACTCTTTCCCCTATTCGCCCCAGTACAAGGTGTTCGAGCGTCTGCCCGAGCTGTTCGATGGCGTCAGTCTGGCGGTGGTGCTGGCGCTGGCGGTCGCGCTGTTCGTGCTCTGGTTCACCGGCATCTCACGCGCTGGCCTGTACCTGCGCTTTGTCGACAGCAGCCCGGGCGTGGCCCGCGCAGTCGGTGTGCCGGTCAAGCGGGTGATCCTCGGTACCGTGCTGCTGTCCGGCGCGCTGGCTGGCCTGGCCGGGCTGATGATTACCGCCGGGCAGGAAGGGCGGCTGACCCATTCCTTCTACGCCGGTTATGGTTTTTCCGGGATTCTGATCGCCTTCCTGGCGCGTAACCAGCCGATAGCCGCCACCATTGTCGCGGTGCTGGTGGCGACCCTGTTTGTCGCCGGGCGCAGTCTGCAGGTGTTCTATCAGATTCCGTTCTCGATGGTGCAGTTGATCCAGGCGATTCTGGTGATCTGCGTGGCGTCTTCGGAGTTCTTTATCCGCCACCGTATTCGCCGCATTCAGGGAGGGCAGGTCTGATGGACATGATTGCAAGCTGGATCGGCAACATTCCCGACTTTGCCGTGCCCTTTGCGCTGGCGGCGCTCGGGTTGATCGTGATCGAACGCTCCGGGGTGCTGGCACTGGGTGCCGAGGGCTTGATGCTGGTGGGTGCGCTGGCAGGGATCGGCGCGTCACTGATGACCGGCGGCGCAACCGTCTGGGCATTGATTCTGGCGATGTGCGCGGCCGGGGTTGTCTCGCTGCTGTTTGCCCTGATGGTGCTGGTGATGCGCATCAATCAGGTGATCGCGGGCCTTGCACTGGTGTTCTTCTGTCAGGGCCTGACCGGCTTGCTCGGCACCCTGCTGGACTGGACCAACAAGCCGGTCGCCGGGCTGCACGCGGTCTCGCTCTGGCCGTTTTCGGAGCTGCCGGTAGTGGGCAAGCTGTTTGTGCAGAACCCGCTGGTATTCGTTACGCCGCTGATCTTCGTCGTGGTGGTGCTGGTGCTCAATCGCAGTGTGCTGGGTCTGCGCCTGCGTGCGGTCGGCGAGAACCCGCAGGCGGCGGATGCCGCCGGTATTCCGGTACTGGGCTATCGCTGCGCCGCCATTGTTGCCGGCTCCATGCTGATCGGTCTGGCCGGTGCCTATATCTCGGTGCTGAGCACCAAGATGTGGATCGCCGACATGGTTGGCGGGCGCGGCTGGATTGCCGTGGCGCTGGTGATTTTTGCCCGCTGGTCGCCGTGGAAGGCGCTGGCCGGTGCCGTGCTGTTTGGCTGTATCGAGGCGCTGATTCCGCAGATGGCCGCCTCCGGTATTCGCCTGCCGCAGTACTTCGTATTCATGACCCCCTACGCCGTCACCCTCGGGGTGATGATCTGGGTAGCCCTGGCCAGCCGCGACAGCAGCAGCCAGCCCGGGGCGTTGGGGGAGCCTTTTATTCGAGAAGAACGCCGCTAGCCGCGTTGAAAGCTGGCTGCGTGGCCAGCGCGGCGTTAAGAGTCGGTTCAACATGCTCATTTACTGTTCGTAAACTGCGCTGTGTCGCCGACTCTTGCCTTGCGCTGACTGCCTCGCCGACGCTTTCCACTGCGGCTAGTGATCTCATTAAGAACAGGACATACCCATGCAAGGTGCAGTATTGATTACCGGCGCAACCTCCGGGTTTGGCGCCGCCAGCGCGCGCTGTCTGGCGCGTCAGGGCTGGCCGCTGATTCTCTGTGGTCGTCGTCTGGAGCGGTTGCAGGCGTTGGCTGATGAACTCAGTGAGCTGACCAGCGTGCTGCCGCTGCAGCTGGACGTACGCGATGCCATCGCCGTACAGCGGGCCATCGATGAGCTGCCGGAGCCGTTCTCCGGCATTCAGGTGCTGGTCAACAACGCCGGGCTGGCGCTGGCGCCGGGCCCGGCACAGGCGGTGGAGTTGAGCGACTTGCACACCATGATCGACACCAACATTACCGGGCTGGTCAACGTCACCCACGCGGTGTTACCGCGGCTCATCGCCTGGGGCAGCGGTGCAACCATCATCAACATCGGCTCCACCGCCGCCGGCAACCCGTATCCCGGCAGCCACGTCTACGGTGCCAGCAAGGCGTTCGTACAGCAGTTTTCCTACAACCTGCGCTGCGACCTGCAGGGCACAGGCGTGCGGGTCACCGACCTGGCGCCCGGCATTGCCGAGACCGAGTTCAGCCTGGTGCGCAACGCCGGTGACGCTGGTGCTGCCGACAAGGTCTATCAGGGTACGGTGCCGCTCACCGCAGACGATGTAGCCGATCAGGTCGGCTACATCGCCGCGCTACCGGCGCACATGAACATCAACCGACTGGAAGTGGTGCCGGTGCGTCAGGCCTGGGGGCCTTACGCGATTCACCGGGATCAGCTTACCGAGTCGGTCTGAGCGCTGCTCACAAAGTCCACCACCCGCTGCAGCGCCGCATCGGCGCTGTGCAGCAGCCCGGCGTGGGCCTGAAATACATGCCACAGGTCTTCGTAGCGCTCCAGCCGTACGGCAACGTCGGCTGCGCGCGCGGCTTCGGCCAGCCGCAGGCTGTCGTTCAGCAGCACCTCGTCTTCACCGACCTGCAGCAGCAATGGCGGCAGGCCCTTGAGCTGGCCGAACAGCGGCGACACCATCGGGTCGGCGCGGTCCAGCCCGGCCGGGCAGTAGGCGTCGCGGGCGCTGTCTAGCCAGGACGGATGCAGCAGTGGATCGCCGGCCGCAGGCGCGTGCAGCTGTTCGGCGGTCATGTCGGTGACCGGTGAAAAGCACACCAGCGAGGCCGGCAGCGGCAGCTTGAGCTCGGCCAGTTTCTGCGCGGTCACCAGTACCAGGTTGCCGCCCGCCGAATCGCCGATCAGGGTGATCTGCGCGGGCGCATAGCCTCGCTGCAGCAGGGCCTGATAGGCGGCGACCGCATCGTCACAGGCCGCCGGTGCCGGGTGCGTCGGCGCCAGTCGGTAATCGAGTGCGCAGACATCGAACTGGCCACGGGCGGCCAGGGCCGAGCAGATGCCCCGATGGGTCTGCGGCGAGCCGATGACGAAGGCACCGCCATGCAGATACAGCAGCACGCGGCCATCGCCGCCCGCCGCCGGGCGGTGCCACATGCACGGCCGTCCGGCGATCTGCTCAACGCTGCGGGTCACGCCACTGGCCAGCGGCATGCCGAGAGTCAGCAGGCGCAGCACCAATGCCTGTACGGCAAAGGGCACGGGCGGACGTATCAGCCCCCGAAACAGTAGCTTCAACATACCGCGCAGCACGGCGCGCAGGCCGGGTTGGCCGGGGCTTTGGTACAGCTCATCAACGTACCTGGACATAGTCGCTCCACGTCGGTTTGCGGGTCATCTGCCGGTAGGTGAAGGTAAAACCGGGCCAGTTGACGGTCTGCTTGCCGTCGGCGGTCAGGTACCAGCTCTGGCAGCCCTGCGCCCAGACCGTGTCGCGGGCGGCATCTTGCAGTTTCTGGTTGTAGCGCGCCTGTACCTCCGGCTGCAGGTCAAGATAGCGCAAGCCGCGGTCGCGTCTGGCCTTGATGCAGTTGATGACGTAGCGGAACTGGCTTTCCAGCATGAAGATAATCGAGTTGTGGCCGAGGTTGGTGTTCGGCCCGTAGAGCACGTAGAGGTTGGGGAAGCCGGCAATGGAAATGCCCTTGTAGGCCTCTGCTCCGGCGCGCCAGGTGGCGTTCAGGTCCTTGCCGTCCAGCCCGCTCACCTTGATTGGCGCCAGAAACTCGGTGGCGGCAAAACCGGTGCCGTAGATCAGCACATCGGCCGGGTGCAGGGCCCCGTCGCGGGTCACTACGCCTTCGGGCACCACCTTCTCGATGCCGTCGGTAACGATGCTCACGTTCGGCTGGTTCAGCGCCGGGTAGTAGTTATTGCTGATCAGGATACGCTTGCAGCCCATCGGGTAGTCCGGCGTCAGCGCCGCACGTTTGGCGGGATCACTGACCTGCCGCTCCAGGTGCCGCAGCGCGGCCTTTTCGCTGCTTTTGACCAGGGAGGTGAAGTGCACAAAGCCGAGGGCGCGTACTTCGTGGCTGAGGTACTGCCAGGCCCTGTCCAGCGTGTGCAGCAGCGGCAGGCGGCTAAGCCAGCGGCGGCGGTTGTCACTGTACTCGGCATCATCCTTGGGCAGCACCCAGGCGGCGTTGCGCTGGTACAGGTCGAGCTGAGCCACCTCGGGCACGATCTGCGGCACAAACTGGATGGCCGAGGCGCCGGTGCCGATCACCGCCACGCGCTTGCCCTTGAGATCAACCTCGTGCTGCCACTGGGCAGAATGAAAGGCCGGGCCGGCAAAGCTGTCCAGTCCGTCGATGTTCGGCAGTAACGGGCGGTTGAGCTGGCCGGTGGCGGCGATCAGATTGCGCGCGACCAGGGTTTCTCCGCTGGCGGTAGTGACCTGCCAGCAGCCGCTGTCGGCGTCGAAGCGGGCTTCGCTGACGTCGCAATTGAGGCGAATGCGCTGGCGCAGGTGGTATTTGTCGGCGCAGTGGCGGATGTAGGCGTGAATTTCGTCCTGGCGTGCGTACTTGTGCGGCCAGTCGGTACGCGGTTCAAACGAGTAGGAATACAGGTGTGAGGGCACATCGCAGCCCGAACCCGGATAGTGGTTGTCGCGCCAGGTGCCGCCAATGTCGGCGGCCTTTTCCAGCAGCAGAAAGTGACTGATGCCGGCGCGGTCTAGCTGGATGGCCATGCCAAGGCCGCCAAACCCGCTGCCAATGATGATGGCTTCGAGTGGTGCGGCAGGTGAGCTTTTTGTTGTCATTGTGCTTCCTCCTGTGCGTTTGATCTTAGGCCTTGTCTATCGCTGCGGGTATGGCATAGTCGGTCAAAAAATTGTGAGTTTCGGACACGCCATGACCGCCTCGACACCTCCCTGGCCACGCCTGCGCAATGTTGGCAGCGTGCAACTGATGACCCAGTTGGGCACGGAACTGGGCCTGACGGTGCCGCAATGCCTCGCCCAGACCGGGCTGGATGTGATGGCGCTGGCCGACGGGCAAGCGCAGGTGGAGGCTGCGCAGGAGCTGCAGGTGGTCAGCAACCTGCTGGCCGGTTTGCCCGAACAGCCGCTGCTGGGGCTGCTGGCCGGGCGCCGCTACCAGCTCAGTCGTTACGGTATCTGGGGGTATGCGTTGCTGTGTAGTGCCTCGCTCGGCGAGGCGCTGGACATGGGGTTGCGCTATCTCGATCTGACCTTTGCCTTCTGTCGTATCCATGCCCGCAAGGATGCCTCTGGCCACTGGCTGGTGGTGGATGACAGCTGGGTTGATCCGTCAGTACGCCGTTTTCTGCTGCTGCGCGATAGCTCGGCCATTGCGCGCATTCACCGTGAGCTGACCGGGTTGCGGCAGCCCTTTAAGTCGGTTCAACTGGCATTGCCTGCGCCGCCCGCTGAGCAGTTGGCGGCCTACACCGAGGCCTATGGCTGCACGCCCCAGTTCGATGCCCAAGAGCACCTGCTGGAGTTGGACCCGGAACTGCTGGCCCGGGCATTGCCCGGCGACAACCCCGCCATGCGTGAGGCCTGCGAGCTGCAATGCCATCAGTTGCTGCAACGCTACCGGGCGCGTGACGGGTTGGCGGGGCGGGTGCGTGAGTTGCTGCTGGAGGGGGGCGCGGCGCTGCCGGACATGCCGACTGTTGCGGCCAGGCTGCATCTGACCGAGCGTACGCTGCGCCGTCGTCTGGGCGAAGAGCAGACCAGTTTTCGCCAGTTGCAGGAGGAAACCCGCGAAGCGCTGGCCGAGGAGTTGCTGCGCATGCCGGGGCTGTCGCTGGAGGCGGTGGCGGTGCGGCTTGGTTATGGCGAGGTGTCCAACTTTGTCCACGCGTTTCGCCGCTGGAAGGGCATGACGCCGAGGCAGTACTGCCGCAGCGAGCGTGGCTGAGCATCATCCCCAATGATGGGTGACTATTCGGTCAGTCAAGGGCTGCTTCCGTGCGGCTCTGGCCGGAGTATCTTTGTGGTTTGACCGATTCAGCGTTTCCTGCAGATAAATCACAACAAAGGAGAATGCCCGTGGCCGATCTGGACGTATTCCGCCAGCAAACCCGTGCCTGGCTGGAAGAAAACTGCCCGCAGAGCATGCGCACACCGCAGCGCTCGGACAACGATGCCTGCTGGGGCGGACGCAACTTCACCTTTGCCAGCGAAGACCAGAAACTCTGGCTCGAACGCATGGCGGCACGCGGCTGGACCGCACCCGACTGGCCAACCGAATATGGTGGCGGCGGCCTCAGCCAGCAGGAGCACAAGGTGCTGCGTGAAGAGATGGCGCGCATCAATGCGCGCCCGCCGCTGTCGAGTTTTGGTGTCTGGATGATCGGCCCGGCGATTCTCAAGTTCGGCTCCGAAGAACTCAAGCGTCAGCACCTGCCGCCGATTGTCCGCGGCGAAATCCGCTGGTGTCAGGGCTACAGCGAGCCGGGTGCCGGCTCCGACCTGGCCGGCCTGCAGACCCGTGCTGAAGACCACGGCGACCACTTTATCGTTAACGGTCAGAAGATCTGGACTTCCTACGCCGACAAGGCCGACTGGATGTTCTGTCTGGTCCGTACCAACCCGGATGCCAAGAAGCAACTGGGCATCAGTCTGGTGCTGTTCGACATGACCACACCCGGTGTCAGCACCCGGCCGATCAAGCTGATTTCCGGCAGCTCGCCGTTCTGCGAAACCTTCCTCGACAATGTGCGGGTGGAAAAAAGCCAGGTCGTGGGCGAAATCAACGCCGGCTGGACCATCGCCAAGTACCTGCTGACCCACGAGCGGGAAATGATCGGTGGCATGGGCCGCACCGCCGCAGGTCAAAAGACCCTGCCGCAGATCGCGGTGGAGGCCGTGGGGCTGGAAGACGGCAAGCTGGCCGATGGCATGCTGCGTGGCGAGCTGGCGACATGGGATCTGGATGCGGCTGCCTTTGCGCTGACCGCCGAGCGGGTGCTGGATGAAGCCAAGGCCGGTCAGGGCGTGGGCGCGGCCTCCGCCATGCTCAAGTACTACGGCACTGAGCTGAACAAGCGGCGGCAGGAACTGATGGTCGCGCTGTATGGCAGTGACGGTCTGCTCTGGGAAGGGGAGGCCTCTCGCGAGGGGGCCATCGCCCGTAACTGGCTGCGCTCGAAGGGCAACTCGATCGAGGGCGGTACCAGCGAGGTGCAGCTCAACGTCATCGCCCGCAACATTCTCGGCCTTCAGTAAGGGGATCGCATCATGTCAGCTTTGGTACTTAACGAAGAACAACAGATGCTCAAGGACGCGGCCAAGCGTTTTCTGAGCGAGAGCGCCCCCGTCAGCCAGTTGCGTGCGCTGCGCGACAACCGCGACGAAACCGGTTTTTCCCGCGAGCTGTGGCAGAGCATGGTCGAGATGGGCTTTGTCGGCACCCTGATTCCCGAAGCCCTAGGTGGTGCCCAGTTTGGCTACGTCGGCATGGGCCAGGTCAGCGAACAGGCTGGTCGCAACCTGAGCGTTTCCCCCTTGATCTCGACCGCCATTGGCGGTGTGGCCGCGCTGCTGCTGGCCGGCTCCAGCGAACAGCAGCAGGCGCTGCTGCCGCAGGTCGCCGAGGGCAGCCTGCTGCTGGCGCTGGCGATTGATGAAGCGCCGCGTCACGCGCCGAACCGGGTAGCAACCCGGCTGCAGGTAGCTGATGGCGGGTATCTGCTTAATGGCCGCAAGACCTTTGTGGTCGACGGTCATGTTGCCGACAAGCTGATCGTCTCTGCGCGCAGCGAGGGCGCCGAAGCCGATCAGGCGGGCATCAGCCTGTTGCTGGTGGACCGCAGCGCGCCGGGCGTCAGTGTCGAGCGCACCATCATGGCCGACAGCCGCAACGCGGCGATTGTCAGCTTTGACAACGTCAAGGTCGCCTCTGGTGATCTGCTGGGTGAAGCGGGCAATGCCTGGGCGGCGCTGGCGCTGACCCTGGACGTGGTCAACGCGCAGCTGGCCGGTGAGCTGCTGGGCCTGTCGCTGGAAGTGTTCGAGCGCACCGTCGCCTATCTGCAGGAGCGCAAGCAGTTCGGGGTAGCCCTGAGCACCTTCCAGGCCCTGCAGCACCGCTGCGCGCATCTGTTCAGCGAGCTGGAACTGGTCAAGTCGGCGGTGTTGAAGGCGCAGATGGCGCTGGATGCCGGTGATGCCGAGGCGGCGCAATGGGTCAGCCTGGCCAAGGCCAAGGCCTGCGAAGTAGCCGAGCTGGCGACCAACGAAGCGGTGCAGATGCACGGCGGCATGGGCATGACCGACGAGTTTGATATCGGCCTGTTCATGAAGCGTGCGCGCAGTGTGCAGGCGTTGTTTGGCGATTACCGCTATCACGCCAACCGCTTTGCGGCGTTGCGCGGTTATTGACCGGGAGGGCCGAGTTCCAACTCGGCCGACTGTGTTTTGCCGCGAGCTTTAATCAACTCAGCCTTTCGCCCTCACGGCGAGCTAAGGGGGGCTGCATGCCCAGCCCCCCTTAGCGATCCCCCGGGGCACCCGACTACGCGGCCCTTCGGGTTCGCTGCGTTGCTCGGCCTGACGGGGAGCCGTAAAACTCGGCGCTTCGCGCCTCAGACATCCTACGGCTCTTTTTCCCGTCAGCCCTGCGCTACTCGCCCGCGTAAACGGGACGAACCCAAGGTGCACATTGGACCTTCCGAGCGTCTAGCAAACCACCTCGACGTAATATTTTGCGTCTACTCGCTGGTGGTGAGCATAAAAAACCGCAGCCTTGGCTGCGGTTTTTTATGCCCTGATCAGAAGTGGTACTTGGCGATCAGGTTGGTTGCGCTCTGGTGGGTATCCAGCCCGAAGGTGCCGTTCGGGATGCCGTACTTGTGCTTCCAGTAGTCGTACTCGATACCGGTGTAAAGCTGCTTCTCGGACCAGCCCAGCGCCTTGCCCAGGTCGTATTTGATCTGCGGGTTGATGTGCAGGTTGGCGTGGTAGTTGTCGTCGTCGTTATCGACAACCCAGTCGATAAAGCCGTCGATCAGCACGTCGGAGTTGCCGACCGGGACGGTGTAGGCCCACACCGGTGTGATCTGCCATACGCCGCGGCCGCCAGATGCCTCGTCGGCGTGGCGATAGTAGGTGTTCAGCTGGAAGTAGTCGAACCCGGGGATATTCAGGTCAACGGCCGGGCCGAGCAGGTAATTTTTGACGTCGTTACGGCCGAACTCGTAGGTGCCGGCCAACAGCACGTCGGTGATCGGGCCGAAGGCAAAGCTCTGGCCGGTGATCTTGCCCAGTGACAGGCGCGGGGAGATTTCACCGTAGTAGCTGCTGTTCTGATCTTCGCTGTTGGTACCACCGTTGTAGTGGATGCTGTCGAAGAAGATGAACAGGTCACCCTTGGTCCAGCCGCTGGCGTGCTCGAAGGTCACGGTTTGCTGGGTGTCAGGGTCAACCTGGAAATCGGTGCCGTACAGATAGGTAATGCTGTTGTTCTGCCACAGCAGGGGATAGGCGTGTGCAAGGCTGCTGGCCAGCATCAGGGTGCTACCCAGTGCAGCGCGGGTCAGGCGGTTCATGGATGTTTCTCCATTTATAGGGGGGTGTAGAGGGGTGTAACGCCGGCGCGAATGGTATAGCAAAACCTTGGCTGGCGCAGCTGACGCCCGTCGGAGAACGGCGGTGTTTCCAGATGGGAAACGCTATTTCACCATAGTAGGGCTAGGCACCCTCGGAGCGAGTGTTTACCCTTGCCGGTTTGCTGTCGTGGCGAGAGGCCCTAGATCAATGTTGCTACGTGGACTGACCTGGCTGGTGTTCTTCCAGTTGCTGGGTACCGGTTTGAATGTGCTGGTGCTGCCGTTCCTGCCGGGGCCGATCATCGGCATGCTGCTGATGGTCGTGTATCTGTGCCTGCGCGGTGGCGTCAGTGAGTCGATCAGTCTGGCCTCCAGTGGTTTGCTGACCTACCTGCCGCTGATTCTGGTGCCGCCAGCGGTTGGCATCATGGTGTACGGCAGCGAGATTCTTGCTGATGCCACGGCCATCCTGGTCACCCTGGCCTTGTCGCTGGCGCTGAGCATGCCGTTCTGTGGCTGGCTGATGCAGAAGCTGATCGAGCGCCAGGAACGGAGGAAGGCACCATGAGCGGGACGCTGTTGCAAGCCTGGCAGGCTGTCGTCGATCACCCGCTGTTCTGGGTCGGCATGACTCTGGCCGCCTATCAGTTGGGCGTGGCGCTCTACCAGCGTACCAAGCTGGCGGTATTTCACCCGGTGCTGGTATCCACCGCCGTGCTGGTGCTGGTCATTCTCGCCGTCGGACAGGACTACGCGCATTATCGCGAAGCCGTGCAACCGCTGCAGGTGTTGCTGGGACCGGCCACGGTGGCACTGGCGGTGCCGCTGTACATGAACTTCCGGCGCATTCGCAGCTATTTCTGGCCGGTGCTGGTCTGCCTGCTGGTCGGCGGCACGCTGGCGACCGTGCTGGCGGTGCTGCTGGCTTGGCTGCTGGGCGCCGAGCCGATGATCATGATGACCTTGGCACCTAAATCGGTGACCTCGCCGATTGCCATGCTGGTGGCCGAGCAAATCGGCGGCGTTGCGGCGCTGGCGGCGGTATTTGTGATGTTCACCGGCGTGCTGGGGGCCATCTTCGGTCCGATGCTGCTACGCCTGTGCGGCGTGGACCATCCGGCCGCCTGGGGTATGGCCATGGGCCTGACCGCGCATGCGGTGGGTACCTCGCGGGCGCTGGAAGAGGGGGAGGAGGCGGGTGCTTTTTCTGCCCTGGCCATGAGTCTGATGGGCACCGCTACGGCGTTTTTGCTGCCGCTCGCGGTATCGCTCTGGATGGTATTTCAGGGCTGAATTTTCTTCGCTCGGGAGTATTTTCCACATCTGTGCGTCATATTTGACGTGCGTCAATTCGCCCAGTCCCCGCTTGCCGGGGGCTGAGCCATACTAATTCGGCAAACATTGTTCCGTAGTGTTTGTCGGCGGTGACCGAATTGACCTGATGATTCCTCCGAGCGGAGTACGCAGATGGATATCGTAGAGCTCTCACGAATGCAGTTCGCCTTGACGGCGATGATTCACTTCTTGTTTGTACCCCTGACGCTGGGCCTGGCTTTCCTGCTGGCGATCATGGAGTCGGTCTATGTGATGACCGGCAAGACCATCTACCGTGACATGACCCAGTTCTGGGGCAAGCTGTTCGGTATCAACTTCGCCCTGGGCGTGACTACCGGCCTGGCGATGGAGTTCCAGTTTGGTACCAACTGGTCCTACTACTCGCACTACGTCGGCGACATCTTCGGCGCGCCGCTGGCGATCGAAGCCCTGATGGCCTTCTTCCTCGAGTCAACGCTGTTCGGCCTGTTCTTCTTCGGCTGGGACCGCATGAGCAAGGTCAAGCACCTGGCGGTGACCTGGCTGATGGCGCTGGCGACCAACTTGTCGGCGTTGTGGATTCTGGTTGCCAATGGCTGGATGCAGCACCCGGTGGGCTCGGAATTCAACATCGAGACCATGCGCATGGAGCTGACCAACTTCGCCGAGGTGCTGCTCAACCCGGTGGCTCAGGTCAAGTTTGTCCACACCGTGTCGGCGGGCTACGTCACCGGCTCCATCTTCGTGCTGGCGATTTCCAGCTACTATCTGCTCAAGGGCCGCGATCTGGCCTTTGCCCGCCGCAGCTTCGCCATCGCCTCTGCGTTTGGTCTGGCTAGCGCGCTGTCGGTCATCGTGCTGGGCGACGAGTCCGGTTACGAGTTGGGCGAGGTGCAAAAGGTCAAGCTGGCGGCGGTAGAGGCCGAGTGGGAAACCCAGCCACCACCGGCGGCCTTTACCCTGATCGGTTTTCCCAACGAGCAGGCTCAGCACACCGACTATGCGATCAAGGTGCCGGCGGTACTCGGGTTGATCGCAACCCGTTCGCTGGATGAGGAAGTCCAGGGGCTGCAACAGATCAAGGAAGAGAACCTTGGGCGCATCATCCGCGGCCAGGAGGCCTATGACCTGATGCAGCGTATCCGCGCCGGGGACAAGTCGTCCGCGACCGTGGAACAGTTCAACGCTGTGCGCGATGACCTGGGCTTCGGTCTGTTGCTCAGTGGCTACACCGATGACGTACTGAATGCGACGCCTGAAGAAATAGCCAATGCGGTAGAAGCCACTGTGCCCAAGGTCTGGCCGCTGTTCTGGAGCTTCCGCGTCATGGTTGCCTGCGGTCTTCTGATGTTGCTGCTGTTTGCCTGCGCCTTCTGGCACAGCGCTCGTCGTACGGTCGACAAGCCAAAATGGTTGCTCAAGTTCGCCATCTTCAGTCTGCCCTTGCCATGGATCGCCAGTGAAATGGGCTGGTTTGTGGCCGAGTATGGGCGGCAGCCCTGGGCCATCGGTGAAATTCTGCCGACCCATCTGGCGGTCTCGCAGCTGAGCCCGGGCGATGTGCTGTTTACCCTGATCTCCATCGCCGTGCTCTATAGCATCTTCGTGATCATCGAGATCTGGTTGATGACCAAGTATGCGCGCAAGGGGCCGTCGAGCCTGCACACCGGTCGCTATGACCTGGAAACTGCCGAAGCACAGGAGGCCTGATCATGGATTACGAAGCATTACGGTTCATCTGGTGGGTGCTGATCGGGGTTCTGCTGATTGGCTTTGTGGTCACCGACGGCTTTGACATGGGCGTTGCCGCGCTGCTGAAAGTGATCGGCAAGAACAACTATGAGCGGCGCGTGATGATCAACTCGATCGCGCCCCACTGGGACGGCAACCAGGTCTGGCTGGTGACCGCAGGCGGCGCGCTGTTCGCAGCCTGGCCGACGGTCTACGCGGCATCATTCAGCGGGTTCTACCTGGCCATGATGCTCACGTTGTTTGCCTTGTTCCTGCGTCCGCTGGCCTTCGAGTATCGCTCCAAGATCGACAGCGAAGTCTGGCGCAGTCGCTGGGACTGGGCGCTGACTGCCGGCTCGGCGATCCCGGCGCTGATCTTCGGGGTGGCCTTTGGCAACCTGCTGCAGGGCGTGCCCTTCCAGTTCGACGAGCTGCTGCGGTTTCAGTACACCGGCAGTTTCTGGGCGCTGCTCAACCCCTTTGCGCTGCTGGCTGGCGTGCTGAGCCTGCTGATGATCGTCAATCACGGTGCCACCTACCTGCAGCTCAAGACCGAGGGGCAGATCAAGGCCCGCGCCGAGGCGATCTCCTCACTGCTGGCGCTGGTCTGCGCGGTGATATTCGTCATGGCCGGGGTCTGGCTGTGGCTGGGCATTGATGGCTATCAGGTAGTCAGCGTCATTGATACCAACGGTGATAATCGCACCATCGACAAGGTGGTCGAAATCAGTTCTGCAGCCTGGTTCGGCAACTACGCCAAACTGCCGCTGCTATGGGCTGTGCCCGCGCTGGGGGTCATCTGCTTTGTGTTCTGTGCCCTGTTCAGCAAGGCGCGTAAGCACGCGCTGGCGTTTTTCAGCTCGGCGCTGGCCATGGCCATGGTGCTGATCACGGCGGGTCTGAGCATGTTCCCCTTTGTCATGCCGTCTTCCAGCATGCCAAACCACAGCCTGACCATGTGGGATGCGACCGCCAGTGAAACCACGCTGTTCATCATGTTCTGTGTGGCTTGTCTGTTCGTCCCGATCATCCTTGGTTACACCGCCTGGGGCTACTTCGTGATGCGCGGCCGCCTGAACGAGCAGCATATCCGCGACAACACTCACAGCATGTATTAACGGAAGGAGAAGACTATGTGGTATTTCACCTGGATTCTCGGCGTACTGCTGGCCTCTGCGTTTGGCATCGTCAATGCCATGTGGCTGGAACTCAACGGCTATGTAGGAGAAGAAGATCAAGTCGACTGAGATTGATCCGCGTAGTGCCAGCAGTTGGCTGACCCGGCTGCTGGCGCCGCAGGCTTCCCTGCTCAATCTGGCCCTGCTGTTCGCGCTGGCGGCAGCGGGGCTTTTTGTCTGGCAGTGCTGGCTGCTGGCGCAGCTGTTTTCCGGCTGGCTGGTGGCCTGGCAGCAGGGCGGCTTGGGCGAGGCACAGGCGCAGCTGCTGGGCAGTCTGTTGCCCTGGTTGGCACTCTGTCTTGTTCTGCGGCCGTTGTTGCAATACGGCCGCGAGCAAGCCAGCCAATTGGCCAGTCTGCGCGCCCGTGGCGAGTTGCGCCGCACCTTGTTGCAGCGTCTGGCGGCGCTGGGGCCTGCGCGGGCGCAACTGGGTGCCGACGCGGAACTCGGCAGCCGCCTGCTGGAGCAGGTCGAGGCGCTGGACGGCTACATCAGCCGTTATCGAGTGCAGCGCCAGCTGGTGCTGCTGGTGCCGCTGCTGCTGGTGGTTTGTACCGCTCTTTTCAGCCCGTTGGCGGCGGTGTTGTTGCTGCTGACGGCACCGCTGGTTCCGGTGTTCATGATTCTGCTGGGCAAGGCCGCGGCCTCGGCCAGTCAGCGCCAGTTCGTTGCGCTGGCGCGGATGAGCGGGCGTTTCAGTGACCTGCTGCGCGGCAGCTGGACGCTGCGCCATCTGGGCGCGTTGCCCGCCGCCGAAGCTGAGGTTGAAACCGCCGCCGAACACTACCGCGCCGGTACCATGCGGGTGCTGCGTATGGCCTTTCTTTCCGGTGCGGTGCTCGAGTTGTTTGCCTCATTGGCGATTGCGCTGGTGGCGCTCTACCTGGGGCTTGGCCTGCTTGGCATTTTGCCCTGGGCCAAGGGCGAGATACCGGTTCCCTATCTGGGCGCGCTGTTCATTCTGCTGCTGGCACCGGAGTTCTATGCGCCGCTGCGTCAGCTCGGCGCGGATTACCACGCCAAGGCGGAAGCCGAAGGGGCGATGACCGAGCTGCTGCCGCTGCTCAATCAACAGGTGTGGGAGCACCCGGGGCGCGAGCCGGTGGGGCTCAGCGCCGCGCCCAGTATCGAGTGCAATCAGTTGGCAATCGAAGGTCGCCTGGCGCCGCTTGATCTGCGTGTGCAGGCGGCCGAGCGGGTGGTGCTGCAGGGCGCCAGCGGCAGCGGCAAGTCCAGTCTGCTCGAAGCGCTGCTGGGCTTTGTGCCCTGGCAGGGTGAGCTGCTGATTAATGGTCACTCGCTGCTGGATCTGTCGCGACCCGACTGGCTGCGGCATGTTGGTTATCTGGCCCAGCAGGTACCGATCCTGCACGGCAGCATCGCCGATAATCTGCGCCTTGCCGCGCCCACGGCCACTGACGCCGAGCTGATCGCGGTGCTGGAGCAGGTCGCGCTCTGGCCGCTGATTCGCCAACTGCCCAAGGGGCTGGACACCGAGCTGGGCGAGCGCGGGCTTGGGCTGTCGGGCGGGCAGCTGAGCCGGCTGGCGCTGGCGCGGTTGCTGCTGCGCGATACCCCGGTCTGGCTGCTGGATGAGCCGACGGCCCATCTGGATGCGGATACCGCCGAGCTGATCCATGCGCTACTGGAGCGCCTGAGCCAGGGGCGCACACTGCTGCTGGTCAGCCACGATCTGCAGGGACTGGACTGGGCTGACCGGGTGGTGACGCTCGGCCAGTCTGAGCAACGCCTGGAGGCTGCCGATGTCTGAGCAACCCATTCGTCTGCGGACCCTGCTGCGCAGCCGCCTCGGGCAGTGGAGTCTGGCGCTGTTTCTCGGCGCGGTGACGCTGTTGTCGGCAATCGGCCTGTTGGCCACCTCCGGCTGGTTTATCAGCGCGGCAGCGCTGGCCGGACTGGCCACAGTCGCGGCCTACGGCTTCGATTACTTCCGCCCGGCAGCCATCATCCGCTTCTTCGCCATCGTTCGCACTGCCGGTCGCTACGCCGAACGGCTGGCCTCGCACAACGCTGCACTGGCCCTGCTCAAGGATCTGCGTACGCGCCTGTTTGCCCGCGTTGCCGGACAGCGCCGGCTGACACCGGCGGCGCGCTCGGCGATCGCCATGCATCGGCTGGTCGCCGATATCGATCTGCTCGACTTTTTCCCGCTGCGCTTTGTCGCGCCCTGGTTCTGGGCATCGGTACTGACGCTGCTGGTGCTCAGCTGGTTGGCGCTGCTCGACACCTCGCTGGCGCTTGCCGCGCTGCCGGGGCTGCTACTGGCCTGGCTGGTGGTACCGATGCTCGGTGGACGGCTGGCTGCCCGCCTGGCCCGCCGTGATGCCGAACTGGCCGAACAGCGCCGCGAGTTTCTGCTTGACCGTCTGCAGCTGCTGACCTCCCTGCTGCTGTGGCAGCGCTGGGACGATCAGCAGGCCGCGTTTCTGCAGCAGGATGATGCCTGGCTGCAGCAGCGCCTGCGACAGCAGAAACTGGTCAGTTTGACAGCGCTGGGGCAGCAATTGGGCCTGGCGCTGGCGTTGCTTGCGGTGCTCTGGCAGGGGTATGCGCTGTTGCAGCAGGGGGCGTTGTCGGTGCCCTGGCTGCTGGCCGCGTTGCTGTCGGTGATGGGGTTGGCCGAAGCGTTACTGCCGCTGGCGGCGAGCTTTATTTCGCTGGGTTTCAGTCAGGCGGCGCGGGATCGGTTGAATCAGCTGACCGCCGCCGCGACCGACCTTGCAGGCTCCGCAACCGTGCTGCCTGAGCAGCCACTTAGCCTGGTGCTGTCTGGCCTGAGCGCCAGAATGCCCGGCGCGCTGAACGGCCCGGAAAACGTGTCCATCGCCCTGCAACAGGGCGACGTACTGCTGATCGAGGGGCCATCCGGCGGCGGCAAGAGCACCCTGCTGCAGGTGCTGGCGGGTGAGCCGCTGGCGTTCACTGGTGAACGGTTGATTAACGGGCAGGGCTTTGAGCATTGGAATCTGCGTGAGCTGATCGGCTACCTGCCGCAGCAGCTGGATATCTTCGATATGACGCTGGCGCAGAATCTGCGTCTGGCCGATCCCGAGGCCACCGACGAGGCCCTCTGGCAGGTGCTGGATGATGTCGCGCTGGCTGATTGGGTGCGCGGGCGCAAGCATGGTCTGAACACCACGCTGGGCGAGTTTGGTGCCAAGGTATCCGGTGGGCAGGCGCGGCGTATTGCCCTGGCCCGTCTGCTGCTGACCAAGCGACCTTTGCTGCTGCTGGATGAACCCTTTGCCGGGCTCGATTTTGATACCCGCGAGCGGGTGCTGGCGTCCCTGCTGCGTCGGCGCGAGCAGGGCATTATCGTCATTGTCAGCCACCAGCAGGTGGCGGTCCCGGAGGCTCGCCACCTGCGGATTGGCTGATTACCAGGTGTCGACGAACGGCCGGGTGCCCTTCTTCAGCGCTTCGTCCGGGGCCGAGTGCAGGCCACGCATCAGCCAGTCGCGGGTTTCCAGCGGGTCGATCACGGCGTCGATCTCGAGGAAACTGGCCATGCTGATGCCCTTGCCGCGCTGGTACAGCTCGGCGACCAGTTTCTCGAAGGTCGCCTGACGCTCGCCTTCGTCCTCGATGGCGGCCAGCTCCTTCGAGTAGCCCAGGCGCACCGCACCTTCCAGCCCCATCGCCCCGAACTCGCTGCTCGGCCAG